>Ga0210395_10000014_pt1 | contig 265267 bp, 223 predicted proteins | sample IncBWH4OmetaG_FD_150861 | JGI IMG/M metagenome (GOLD analysis project Ga0210395, IMG submission 150861) | Forest soil microbial communities from Barre Woods Harvard Forest LTER site, Petersham, Massachusetts, United States - Inc-BW-H-4-O ... | reverse complement strand
ACCACGATTCCTCAGGCGATTGCCGGCACTGTTTGCGGGGCGGTGTAGGTCATGGTGTTGTTGCCGGTGGTCGCAATGGTTCCGAGTCCGTTTCCACTTGCAGTACAGACCGTAGTGGCGCCGGAGAAGTCGGAAAGACTCCAGGTTACGGCGGTGTTGCTTGTGCCTTGCACGGTCGCGGTGTATTGCACCGTGCTCGGGGTGGACGGCGTACTTACGGATACGGAAGCCGGCGAGGGCGGGGTAGATGCCACACCGACCAGGATCTGCTGCTGGCCGCCACTGCCGGGCGCGTGGGCGATGCAGCCCACCAAGAACGGCAGAACGGACACGGCGGTTAACCACGACAAGATTTTGGGCAAAGGCTTTCGCACGGGACCCTCGGACTCACAAAAAGGCATAAAGAAAGAATGTTTGGGGAAGGAACGGGAAGTGGACTCCGTGATGCTCATATTGTCATGCTCGATCCGGCCTGTCAACCTGGAGTGCACACTCGTGTCGAGAAGGTTTGATCGCGTCGAAGGTTCGATTCACGGGGAATACCGGCTGGTCGCTGGCCACTTTTTCTCTCCAGGCATTCGCCCAGGCAAAAGGCTCTTGAGCTTCTTTCATGCAAAAGAAAGCTTCTTTTGCTTATGCCATTGAAAACAATCGCCTATGGGATCGACAAATGGTAGATTACTGGCACGTTACTTGTAGGCGGTGTTGTGCATCCGTTAATGCCGCTCGCGATCTTGAGGGTGAATGTGCAAATTATTTCATGCTTGGCGAAGTGGCTGGATTTTGGTTAAATAGGGAAACACAACGCGAACGGTAGATGTAGCGTCCCCCTCTAGAAATTGTTTCATTCTTGCTTCCTCCCCGCATGAGTTGGGTGATTTGTTGGCAGTAAAGCGGGAAGGCAGCTGCGTCCTTCAAAATCAGACTGAACCGGCAAACCAATCCGACAGAAATGATCGCAATCCGAAGAAACATCATATTCCGAGCAAACATCGTATTCCGAACATATATCTTGGGGAGAAGACAGCAGATATGAACTCATCTGTACCTGATTTTGAGGTAGGAATCATCGGAGGCGGCCCTGCAGGTTCCAGCATGGCGGCTTACTTGGCCAAAGCTGGTATTAACTGCGTAGTGTTTGAGCGCGAGTTGATGCCCCGTCCGCACGTGGGAGAGTCGCTGGTCCCGTCCTCAACCCGGGTTTTCAAAGATCTGGATTTCCTGCCCAAGATGGAGGAAGCGAAGTTTCCCCACAAGTTTGGCGCGGCCTGGACTGCAGCCTCGGACGCCAAGGTCTACAACATGGATTTCGGCGGAGTGTCGGCCGACTGCCACGTCGACATTCGCTTCGAAGAGCGCAATCAGCCCGGCGTCAGCCAGAACTATACCTATCACGTGGACCGCAGCAAGTTTGACTTGATGCTGCTGCAGCACGCCAACCAGTTCGGCGCCAAGGTGTATGAAGGCGTGGGCGTGAATCGCGTGGATTTTAGCGATCCGAATTGCGCCGCCATCAAGTACAACATGGGCAAGAGAGAAATGAGCACGACGTGCCGCATCGTGGTCGACGCCAGCGGACGCAAGACTCTGGTCGGCAACCAGCTCAAGTGGCGCATTCAGGATGACCATTTCGACCAGTACGCCATTCACACCTGGTTCAACGGCTACGACCGCCGCTGCATGGCCAGCAACAAGCAGACGCAGGGCGATTTTATTTTCATTCACTTCCTGCCAATTACCAACACCTGGGTCTGGCAGATTCCGATCTCCGAGACCGTCACCAGCATTGGTGTGGTCACGCAGAAAAAGAACTTCGCCAAGAGCAAGGAATCGCGCGAACAGTTTTTCTGGGAATGCATCAAGAGCCGTCCTGAACTGTACGAGGGTCTTAAGGCACAGGGCTCGGAGCAGATGCATCCGTTCAAAGACGAGGGCGATTACAGCTATGCCATGAAGCAGCTGGCCGGCGATCGTCTGGTTCTGGTCGGCGATGCGGGACGTTTCGTCGACCCAATTTTCTCCACGGGTGTGAGCATCGCTTTGAATTGCTCGCGGTTTGCGCACAAGGACATTATCGGCGCGCTCGAGACCGGAAACTTCAGCCGCGAATCGTTCCAGACGTACGAGTCCACGCTGCGGCGTGGCACACGCAACTGGTACAACTTCATCACCGTGTACTACCGCCTGAACGTGCTGTTCACCGCGTTCGTGCAGGACCCGCGGTACCGGCTGGATGTGCTCAAGCTGCTGCAAGGAGACGTCTACGAGGATGCCGAGCCGCCAGTTCTGACCCGCATGCGCAACATCGTGCAGCAGGTCGAGAAGGACCCGAATCACGCCCTGCACGGTTTCCTTGGAGATCTCACGGCGGATGCGTTTGTCGAAGCCTCGGCCTAAGCAAGCCTAAGCCTAACGAAGAGAAGCACCGGGCAGCGTAGCGAAGACACTGGGAGAAAGCAGCGAATATGAATCATTCAGTCCCCGATTTTGAAGTGGGAATTATCGGCGGCGGACCCGCCGGGGCGAGCATGGGTTGTTATCTGGCCAAGGCAGGCGTGAAGTGCGTGGTGTTCGAACGCGAGTTGTTCCCGCGCCCGCACGTCGGCGAGTCGTTGGTTCCGTCGTCCACGCGGGTTTTCAAGGATCTGGATTTTCTCGGTCAGATGGAGGAAGCCAAGTTTCCGCACAAGTTCGGCGCGGTCTGGACTACCAATGATGAGAATCCTGGCTACGTTCACGACCTCGAGGGCTTGTCGCCGGACTACAACGTCGACATTCGCTTCGAAGAACGCAAGCAGGAAGGTATGGAGGACCGCAACTATACCTATCACGTGGATCGCGGCAAGTTCGACCTGATGCTGTTGAAGCATGCTCAGAAATTGGGCGCCACGGTGTATGACGGCGTGAAAGTTGGCCGCGTCGACTTCGGGCCCGAGCATCCCGAAGTTTATTTCAACATTGGTCCGAAAGAGATGAGCGTCAGCTGCAAGATGGTGGTCGACTGCAGCGGCCGCCAGACGTTTTTGGGCAATCAACTGAAGTTGAAGATTCAGGACAAAGTGTTCGATCAGTACGCCATTCATTCCTGGTTTGATGGCTATGATCGCAAAGTCTTCGCGAAGCGGGACACGAACCTGGACTATATCTACATTCACTTCTTGCCAATTTCCAACACCTGGATCTGGCAGATTCCGATCACCGACACGGTTACCAGCCTGGGCGTGGTCACGCAGAAAAAGAATTTCGCCAAGTCGAAAGAAGACCGCGAAAAGTTTTTCTGGGATACAGTGGGCAGCCGTCCGCTGATTGCCGAGACTTTACGCAAATCCGATCGCATTCGTCCTTTCAAAGACGAAGGCGATTACAGCTATGCCATGTCGCAACTGGCGGGCGACCGCTTCATGCTGGTCGGCGATGCGGGGCGATTCGTCGATCCGATTTTCTCGACCGGCGTCAGCATTGCGCTCAACAGCGCGCGCTTCGCGCACAAAGACATTCTCAACGCCATCGAGAAAAACGATTTCTCTCGCGCGAGTTTTGCCGATTACGAAACCAAGCTGCGCCGCGGCACCAAGAACTGGTACGAGTTCATTTCGGTTTACTACCGGCTGAACGTGCTGTTTACCTACTTCATCAGCGACAAGAACTACCGGCTCGACGTCCTGAAACTGCTGCAAGGAGATGTCTACGACGAGGACGCGCCTGAAGTTCTGACCAAGATGAAAGCCATGGTTTCGAAAGTTGAGCAGAACGAAAAGCACCCGTGGCACAAGCTGCTGGGGGATCTGACATCCGACGCGTTCCGGCCGCAAGTGTAACTGTTTCTGGTTTTGACGAGTCTCTTGCGGCCTCAAAGGCTGCGGAGGCTGGGTTCATAGGAGAAGCGATGTTGCCGACGAACCGAAAATTCGTACTTGCGTACATTCTTCTCGTGGGACTTCCACTGCTTGGCTTGTTCGGAATCCTACGCGCAGGCCGCAAGTTGGTCGCGCCGCCTTCAGTTAGCCAGACTGTCAGTCTCGAAGCCAATTCCGCCAAATCTGCTGCTCCAAGCCACCCGGCAAACTCTCAACCCGAACAACGCAGCCCGGCGATGCCGAATCTGTTCACCCTGGTATTGCAGATTGCCGTTGTCCTCACTGCATGCCGTTTGACGGGAACACTCTTCCTGAAAATCCAGCAGCCCCGCGTGGTCGGCGAGATGTTTGCCGGCATTATGTTGGGGCCGTCCCTGTTGGGCTGGATAGCACCCCATTCTTCGGCCTATCTATTTCCTGTATCCAGCCTGGGATTCCTGAATGCGCTGAGCCAGATTGGCGTGATTGTCTTCATGTTTCTCGTGGGACTCGGAATCAATCCGAGGGAACTGAAGAAACAGGGTCATGCTGCCGTGCTAACCAGCCACGTCAGCATTACCGCACCGTTTGTCATGGCGGGGTTCCTTGCGCTTTACCTGTATCCGCGGCTTTCCGACGACAGCGTAGCCTTTACCAGCTTCGCTCTGTTCATGGGCGCGGCCATGAGCATCACGGCCTTCCCCGTGCTGGCTCGAATTCTTTCCGAACGAAACATGCTGCGCAGCCGTCTCGGCACGGTTGCGATCGGGTGCGCCGCGGTGGATGACGCCACTGGCTGGTGCATTCTTGCTTATATCGTCGTCCTGATTCGTTCGGCCCATTCCGCCACTTCAATCTGGTACATGCTGGGTGGAAACCTGATTTTTGCGGTGATCATGATCTACGTGGTCCGGCCGCTGCTGCGCGGCTACGAAAAGGTTTATCGCGAGACCGGCGCGCTCAGCGAGAACCTGATGGCATTGATGCTGCTGCTGGTGCTGGTGTCGGCTCTCTGCACTGAGTCGCTGGGCATCCATTTGTTGTTCGGCGCATTCCTGATGGGCGCGATCATGCCAAAGCAGCGCCATTTTGTGCGTTACGTGCTCGACCGCTTTGAGACCATCACGGTCACGCTCCTGCTGCCGCTGTTCTTCGCGTTTACCGGTTTACGTACCAACATCGGCCTAGTGAAGGGTTCGGAGATGTGGATGTACTGTGGCCTCATCATTTTGGTCGCGACCGCCGCCAAGCTGGGCGGCTCCACATTGGCTTCGTGGCTGAGCGGCATGCCCTTCCGCGAAGCGGCAAGCCTGGGTACCTTGATGAATACCCGCGGCCTGATGGAGCTTGTGATTCTCAACATCGGCCTCGATATCAAAATTATCTCGCCCGCGCTATTTTCGATGATGGTCATCATGGCCCTGGTCACTACTTTCATGACCACACCGGTGCTGAACCTGATTTGTCCGAAGGCCTTACTCGAAGGCGCGGCTAGCGATGCAACCGCTGGACCCGCCGCCCCTCGGGTCGGCTTGCAAGGCGCCGAGAGTCAAGTCGCCTGAGTTCGGGAACCCGCATCGAAAAATGTGCCCTGCACCAGCCGAGCCGCCCTCAAAGTGTGCAAGAACTTTCATTCTTGACACTCGAAGAGGGGCAGCTAAGAATGCCAATCGGTCTGTCTACAGTGGTTTTGTGGATAGGATCTCCAGGTTGGGTGTTTCCCCCGATGGTGAATCCCCGGACGCATGAGTCATGGGCCTTCGCTACCCCAAGTTGCACGAATTCAAAATGAAACAATGAGCCGCCGGTTGCTGTGCCGGGCTGTGCTTCAAGAATCTGGATTTCCTGTAACCAGGACCGAACGCCAGACTTGGCGTAAGACCGAAAGTACGACCGAACTCATCGGAGGATAGAACGATGCTTGCTGCAGCGCGCCAATTCCGTTTCTGTGTTGCCAACTGCGTTCTGTTGAGCGGGCTTCTGCTCGTTGCCGCCTCGGCTCAGATCACCTCGGCCCCGAGCTCGTTGGCGTTTACAAATACCTACGTCGGGTTGAGCTCGCATACCCTGTCGATCACGGTGAGGAACACGGGAAAGACCAGCACCACGATTACTGCGATCACATCCTCGTGTCCGGAATTTAAATTGGCGTTTGGCACGACGCCGGTGACCCTTGCCCCGGACACGACCACGGCCTATTCGATGTTGTTTGCCCCGGATGCGGCGAAGACTTTCAATTGCGATTACACGCTGACGCAGGAAAGCGGCAGCCCGCTTGAGGTTCCGCTCAGCGGCACCGGGTTAGCGTCCAAAGGAGTGGTGAGCGTTGGGCCAACATCGTTGAGCTTCCCCAATCAGGCTCAGGGAACTTCGAGTGCCACGCAGCTGATCACGATTTCCAATACCGGCACGGGCTCGGTGACTCTGTCGGGGATTACGATTACGCCGCCGACGTTCTCGATCACTCCCGTCACGTTGCCCATCACGATTAATGCCAGCTCCAGTACGACGATCAGCGTGAGCTATAGTCCCGCGCTAGTGACCTCGGAGACGGGCGTAGTTGGGCTCACGTTCGAGCAGGTCCCAACCCAAGTGGTCGATCTAAGCGGCAACGGTACCGTTGCCAGTTCTATCGTGCTCACCAATATCGCCACGCTGCCCACGGCAACCCAGAGCGCGACCTATGAAGCACAACTGATCGCGGCCTCGGGAACTCCGCCGTATACCTTCAGCTTGAAGCCGGGGTCGACCATGCCCACGGGCCTTACGATTTCCAGCACCGGCCTGATCAGTGGAACTGTCGCTTCAACCGTGACTGCCGGAAACTACACATTTACGGCCGGCGTGAAAGATTCCGCCAAGGACAACACGACCAAGCTGTTCAACATGACCGTGGCCAAAACCACCAAAGCTGCCTGCAATAACATCTCGTGGGACGTTCCGAACACTACCACTCCCATGACTCCCCTCACCGACCTGGCTACCGGAATCTATCAGGGTGAGGAGGGCGGGTTGTACCCAAACGGCAGCAACGTGCGTCCGGCCTCGCACGACGCCGACGGCGTCACTTTCGCGAAAGCCATCGTGCCGCTCAACTCGAATGGCGTGTACAGTCCGACCGGGAAGTACGTCATGCTGGGGCTGGGAGAATCCACTGCGCTTGACGAATTCACCGAGTTTCTGGCCTTGGCCCGGACTGATCCGGCGGTCAATTCCTCGCTGGTAGTTGTGTCCGGCGCCCAGGGCGGCGCTACGCCGAACCTGCTGACGTCGACCACTTCACCCTACTGGAACACAATCCTGAATAACTACCTGCCCGACCAGGGCGTGACGGCAAAGCAGGTCGTGGCCGTGTGGATTGAAGACACTGACGGCATTTCGAAAGGGACGTTCCCCGGCGATATGACCCAAATGCAGGGAGCGTATGAAACCGTGATGAACAACCTGCACACGTTCTTCCCGAACCTGACCCTGGTGTATTTCTCCAGCCGTATCTACGCCGGCTACTCGGATGGCATCGCGACCATCGACCCTGAGCCCTACGCCTACGAAGCCGGCTTTGCCGTGAAGAATGCCATCGCCGACCAACTGAACGGCGCTGCAAACCTGAACTACAATCCCACCCTCGGACCGGTAACGGCGCCGTGGATGTCCTGGGGACCGTACTACTGGGCCAACGGCTTGCTGGCGAGCGAGGACGGAATGGTGTGGACTTGCCAGGATCTCCAGAACGACGGCACGCATCCGGCATCGCCTTCGGGAGACTTGAAGGTGGCGGGACAGGTGCTGAACTTCTTCAAGACCGACGACACGACGACGCCCTGGTTCCTGAAGCCGTAAGGGTGCGAGGTTGCCTTGTGTGGGTCCAAGTCTCAGACCCTGACGGGCCGAGCGAAGCTCGGCTGCCTGCAAACCGCCGATGAGTTTGTCCATCCCGTTGCCGCCAGACTCCGAACCTGGAGCTGGCGGTGACGGGATCGCTTCGTAGAGAACCTATCTTTGCAATATGGGCACCGTGGACGGCACGCGATCACGTTCAAACGCGCTCGGCCAGCGTGGTACACTCGTTCCACTAAAACTGGAAGAGAAGCCGCGTTGCGGGCTGCTCCTATTTTGGGCTACTCCCAGAGTTCCAGCTCTTGAGGAATTTATGAAACCAGCCATCGAGACTCCAAGTGGGGCCTCCACCGACCCTTATCAGAAGACGGTTTGCTGCCTGCGCTGTGAACAAAAGTTGCAGCGCTATCAACTGATGCGTGCCAGCCTGACTCTGGGCAATTCCGGCCACGCTATTCTGTCGTGCCCGCGATGCGGGCATGTCGAGTTCGTCTCGGATTCGAGCCCGCTGCTACAGAGCTTGGAATTGGTCTCAGTCGACACCGGCGACGGCGACTAACAGAGTACCAATTCCCTGGCTAGGGTATTATCGTGGTCCGGTCTCCGTTATCCGTCGTTCCAGTATCTATATCCTTCCAGCCGATTCTGCCCGTTTACACTCTGCGTGTGACTGACTTATGCGTCTGCTTCTCATTGGCGGAAATGGCTTCATTGGACGGTTCGTTGCGGCTGCACTGCAGCGGCAAGGGCAAACTGTCGCTGTGTTCCATCGCGGTACAACGGCCGTACCGGCCGGCGTCGACGAGATTCGGGGCGACCATAACCAACTGCACGCCAGCGCTCAGGAACTGCAACGCTTTGCTCCCGACGTAGTGATTGACCTGGTCCTCAGTTCGGGTTCGCAGGCGGAAGAACTGATGAATGTCTTCCGTGGCGCTACTCGACGAGTGGTCATGCTGAGCAGCATGGACGTCTACCGCGCGGCGGGCATTTTGCACGGTACAGAAAGCGGACCGCTGCAGGATGTGCCCCTTACGGAAGAGTCGGAGCTGCGCCGCCGTTTGCATCCCTACCCACCCGAGAGCTTGCAGTTCCTACGCAAGACTTTCGCTTGGGTGACGGACGACTATGACAAGATTCCAGCCGAGCGCGCTGTCATGAACGACCCGGAACTTGCCGGTACGGTCCTGCGTCTTCCCATGGTGTACGGACCGGGCGACCCGCTGCATCGTTTTTATCCCGTGGTCAAGCGCGTTCTCGACCGGCGTCGCCATATCATCTTTCCCGAAACGCTGGCCGCGTGGCGCTCACCGCGTGGCTACGTCGAGAATGTGGCCGCAGCCATCGCCAGCGCTGCCACGGATGATCGCGCCGCTCGGCGCATCTTTAACGTGTGCGAAGAACCGTCGTTCAGCGAATTGGAATGGGCGAAGAAAATCACCAGCGAGATGCGGTGGGACGGCGAGTTCGTGGTCCTGCCGGTGGATCGCACACCGCGCCACCTGCTCAAGCCCGGCAACGCGGCGCAGGATTGGACGGCGAGTTCAACACGTATCCGTCGAGAGCTGGGCTACGAGGAGCCGGTTGCGCTCGACGAGGCCATCCGGCGAACGATCAACTGGCAGCGGAAAAATGCTCCGGCAGTCGAGTTCCTGGCGCAATTCGACTACGTGGCGGAAGACGCGGCGCTAGCATCCCGCCACAGCTAACCAGCTGTTCTCCCATAAACAAACTTGTCATCCTGAGCGAAGCGAACGACCTCTGCACTTGCCTGCCAGTTCCAGAGGCCCTTCGCTTTGCTCAGGATGACAATTCGTGGTGAGATTCCGGTCCAACGGAGATGCACGCTAGAACGGAATATCCTCGTCCGTGATCGGGCCTGCTCCAGCCGGTTCGGGCTCCGGAGTGCGCTGATCGAAGTTGTTGCCTCCGCCGCCCGCAGAAGAAGAAGATCCGCGCGAGCTTCCCGCGTAATCCCCGCCCCCGCCGCCTTCGCCGCGTCCACCTAGCAGAATCAGGTCGCTGGCTACTACTTCAGTCATGTACTTCTTCTGCCCGCTGGTCTTGTCGTCCCAGGACCGGGTCTGCAGGCGGCCTTCGATGTAGACCTTGCCGCCCTTCTTCAAATATTCGCCGGCAATCTCGGCCAGGCGCTGCCAGAGAACCACGTTGTGCCACTCGGTGCGGTCCTGCCACTCGCCGGCCTTGTCCTTGAAGCGCTCGTTGGTCGCGATCGTCAGCTTGGCCACGGGCGTGCCCTGTGGCGTGTATTTGATTTCAGGATCCTTGCCCAGATTTCCAATCAGTTGAACCCGGTTCAGACTCTTGCCAGCCATGTCGGTGCTCCTTCGTTTGGGGTTCACTATAGCAGAAGTGGCCCGGTGGAGATCGTGTGCGTAAGGCAATCTCGACGGGGAGTATCATTTTGGGCGCGGAGGCTGGCCGGCTTGCTGTGTCGATTTTGGCTAACAGGTAAAGGCTAAGAGCCAATAGCGGCTTGAGGTATAATCCCGGCATGCCTCCTGCACCCGGCGCCACGAAAGCCGTCGGCATGGTTCCCGACGATCAGAAGTTTGAACCGCGGTCTAAAGGCTTGGCCACCCCGCGCAAGAAAAAGCCGAAGGAACTCGCCGTCATCACCGAGTGCTGCACCGGATGCGCTGGTTCACCCGCCTGCGTGGAATATTGTCCGGTGGAAGATTGCATGTTCTGGGTGCCCGACGAAGACAATCCGCCGTTCGGCCGCATCGCCATTGATCCCATCCTCTGCATCGGCTGCAAGAAATGCCTGAGCAAAGGTCCCGACGGCTGCTTCCTCGACGGCTGCCCTTGGGACGCCATCGCGATGGTCGATACGGTTGAGGTGGAAAAAGAAGTGGGGACGATGGCGATTTGAAGGGCAGCTTTTGGCTTTTAGCCATTGGCTCTTAGCTTGAACCCCAACCTCTACTCTTCGGTGCGACTTGTCATCCTGAGCGGAGTTGCAAAATTCACGAAATGAATTTTGCAACCCAGTCGAAGAGCCTGCCCTGAGCTCGTCGAAGGGATCCCTATCCCCTTGCGCTGCTCCGATCACGGCTGGGAGTTCTCACCGAATTCCGTTAAGCTTTCGTCGGCACACTCGTCAGCTGCAGCAGATCCCACATATTGCCGTAGAGATCCTCAAAAACCGCAACCGTTCCGTACGATTCCTCTTTTGGCAGCCGAACAAACTTCACGGCGCGCGCGGTCATTTCCCGATAATCTCGCCAGAAGTCGTCGGTGTGCAGAAATAGAAAAACGCGTCCCCCAGTCTGATTGCCGATGCGGCTGGCTTGCTCGGGGTTGACTGCCTTGGCGAGGAGCAGGTCGGTACCGTCCGATCCCGGAGGCCGCACCAGCACCCAGCGCTTGCCGTTTCCAAGATCGGTATCCTCGATCAGTCGAAAGCCCAGCGACTGCGTGTAGAAGCCGATGGCTTCGTCATAGTCACGAACCACCAGCGCGACGTATCCCAGTTTTTGCGCCATGATTTTCTTCAGGCTTGCAGTTCGGCCTTATTCCAACTTCACTGCTTGGCGCGCCGCAGAATGGCCTTCTCCGTTTCCACGGCCTGCTGACGCACATCATTCGAAATGTCCGGAAGATCGCGTTCGTAGGGACGAATCACCGCCAGATCGTCCATCTGCCCCACCACGTAGAGCGCCCGCAGCGCCTCCCACACCTGCTCGGTGCTGGGGTCGACTACCGCTATCTCTGAACCCGCGGTAACGTTTGCGCCAGGTTGAGCCAGCGATCGAATTCGCCCCGGAATCGGCGACCGCACTTCGATCGGCTGAGAAGCGCCCGCAGTTGACAGTTTCGCCAACAAGCCTCCCTGATGAACCGGCGTGCCGGGATGATCCGAATCCACCACGTGACCGTCGACGGGAGCCACAATGTGAGCCGGCTGCAGCAACGCCACAATCTGCGGACGCCCGGTCGCATCGCCGAACCGCACCAGCGACAGCGCCGCATTTCCCCGTACCATGGGCGAAGAATCGGCCAGCATCTTCAACAGCGTCTCGTGAAAATCCTCGCCTGAAGTGTCCTGCCCCATGACCCAAGCGTCGGTGTTCCGAACTTCTTCCACCGGATCGGTGGCCAGGGCCACCATCACGGGGAACCACTGCGACACCGTAGCATCATGGTGCAAAATACGCTCGCTGATCTGCACCAGCGCCTGCTGGATGTGCCGCGGCTTTTTCGAGTCGTGGAGATACTCAGTCAACTGTTGGTCGGAAAGATGCCGCCCAAACCAAGTATTCCACCAAAACAGAAATGGCATCAGGACAATCAGCCAGCCCGTGGCGAAAAACAAAATCTTCTGCGTCCGCGACATGCTGTGCTTGGTTTTCGGTTCCGGCACGGCAACGCCATCAGAGCCGACTTGCGGCTCGGGAGTTGGAATGGAAGTTTCGGATGGAGACGACATGGATTCCAAGAAAGGAACTATAGCAGAAGTCTACTCCACATCCGCATCGAGCACGCGTTCCTGCTCCAGATAATGAGACATGGCATACTGAGCCAGAAGCGGCGTCTGGAGCCGGATTTCAGCCCCAATCCACTCACCTTTGGCATGCGGAGCATCCGGGGGATGGTTGCAGCGTCCGCCGCTGCCGAACTGTGGGCCGAAGTCCGCGCTTTGGATTTGGTCAAACTGATTGATCTCGCGCCAGGCGGCGTCGCCGACCGTGCCGGATACGTCGATCTTTAGCTTCAGTACGGACATCGATATTCAGAAAAAAATTGTTGATTGCTGATTTGTGATTGTTGATTCAAAAGCCAAACCTGTAATCCTAGTATTCAGCGTTCTTAATCAAAAATCAAAAATCAGCAATCAATCAACAATTGCCCTAGCTGTGCGGGAACCACTGGTACAGCATGAAGTACACAATCACGCCGGTGACGGAAACATACATCCACAGCGGCCAGGTCCAGCGCGCGATCGCGCGATGCTGGGGATAGCGCGCCTTCAGCCCCCGGCTCAGCGTAATGATGACCATGGGAACAATCACGATCGCGAGCGTGACATGTGGGATCAGGATCAACAGATAAATCGCGTGCCACATCGGCGCGCCCAGGAAACGAATATCGCCGACATGCGCGTGAAAATAAAGATAGCAGGCCAGAAATACGGCTGACGCGACGACCGCGCCGATCATGCAGGCTCGATGCGCGGCCATGCGTCCCCGAGCAATCAGGAGGCGTCCGGAGAGCAGAAGCACGGCGCTGGCTCCGTTCAAGCCCGCAATCAGAGCAGGGAAGTAAGCATATTGTTCGGGAATCGAAGTTTCAGCGATCAAGCGGCGGGCCTTGTGCTTCTGCGATTTACCATCAGCAGCGCCAGTCCGAACATGACCACCGAAAACAGAACCAACGTGGCCATTGCGGAGGGCAGAGGAAAACTGGTCTCCGCACCGGGATACAGAAGGCTGCGCAGCGCTTCCACTCCATAGGTCAGCGGGTTCAGGCGCATGATGACCCGAATCCATCCGGAGGCGCCCGCGAGGGGGAACAGAGCACCGGACAAAAGCCACAACGGAATCAGAAACAGGTTCACAATTCCGTGAAAGGCCTGCGATGAATCCATGGGCCACGCGATGGCGAAGCCGAGCGCAGTCAGAGAAAACGAAACCAGGAATACCACCACTGCGACCAGTAGAACCTGCACCGGGTCGAGATGCACTCCAGCGAACGGTGCAAAGATGAGGAAGATCATGCCCTGGACGGCCGAAAGCGTTGTTCCCCCGAGCACCTTACCCAACACGATTGCACTGCGTGGCACCGGCGCCACCAGTACCGACAGCAAGAATCCTTCCTTGCGGTCTTCGATCACAGACATCATGGTGAAGATCGAAGTGAAAAGGACAATCAGGATCAGCGTGCCGGGATAGAAATAATCCAGGTAGTGCTGGCTTGGCCCGTTGTTTGATCGAAAAGAGTTGCCGAATCCCGAGCCCAGCACCAGCCAGAACACCAGCGGCGATGCCAGCACCCCCACGACCCGCCCGGGCTGACGGTAGAAGCGCACAATCTCCCGCCACCAGAGCGTGAATGCCGGCAGCATCACTCCCGCCGATGCGGGCATCAGCGGTCGCGCCAAAGTTGTTGCCTGCGTAGACATTATTTGAGCCTAACTCGCCTTCGCTGCAGGAACCTTGGTCGGCGCAGCTTCTTTCTTCTTGCCAATCATCCCGGCGTCGCGCATTTCCCACAACGCGTTCAACAGGAAGCAACCGGAAAGCGTGAGCAGGATCAGCGTCATGAACAGCCCGTCCACCGTGGCCGAAAACGGCCAGAGCACGATCATGCCACTCAGGAAAATCCACACTACGCCAGCCAAGGGCACCAAACCGAGCACCAGAGAAAGCACCAGAATCATGGGACGCAAGCTACCTCCTCTTCTTCTTTTTGTCAGCGTTCTTCTTGACGTCGGAACTTTCCTCGCGCGAACTTGCTTCGCGCTCTTCGCTCCAGAACTTGTGGCCCGTGCGATGGATGAACACATCCTCCAGAGCGGGCTTGCTCACGGAAATGGCTTGAATTTCGCCGGGAAACGCCTCAACCACGTCGGGGACGAACCGGTGGCCGCCCTCGCGCTCAATGCGCACCTGATTTCCTAGTACGGTAGTTTCCACGTCGAACCGCGCTCGTATATGCTCGGCCAGTGCAACCGCGTCGTGCGCGGCGTCCAGCATGATCACATCGCCGCCGATTTCGCTCTTTAATTCCGTGGGCGTACCCAGCGCCACTAGATTCCCTTCGTTCAGAATAGCCAGCCGGTCGCAGCGTTCGGCCTCTTCCATCAAGTGCGTGGTCACCAGCACGGAAACGTGCTCTTCGTCGCGCAGTATCTGCAGGTACTGCCACAAATCGCGGCGTGCGCCCGGATCGAGCCCCGTGGTCGGTTCATCCAGCAACAACACCCCCGGATGATGCAGCAGGCCCTTCGCCAGTTCGATACGCCGCTGCATTCCGCCGGAAAAAGTTTCCACCCGCTCTTTGGCGCGGTCGGCCAGCCCCACCCGGTTCAGCATTTCTCCCACGCGCTTCTTCAGCGCTGATCCGCGCAGACCGTAGAGATGTCCCTGATGCCAAAGGTTTTCGTACGCGGTCAACTTCGCGTCGACACTTTGCGCCTGAAACACCACGCCAATCTGCCGCCGCAGGCTTGCGGCATCCTGCGCCGCATCGCATCCCATTACTATCGCTCGCCCGGCGGTGGGGATCATCAATGTCGAGAGAATGCGGAAGAGCGTGGTCTTCCCGCTGCCATTTGGACCGAGCAATCCAAATAGCTCCGCCGGCCGCACCTCGAATGAAATGCCATTCAGCGCCGTCCGGCTCTCGTAACGATGGACGAGATTCTGTACGGAAATAACCGGCGCGGCAGAGGCGGACTCCACTTCCGAGCCAGCATCGGCGAACGCTGCGACTTTCGAGACCAAAAGAAGACTCCCCGGGACTGCAATCAGTTTACGACATCCGCGGAATGATGGTGAGTATGTAGCAATAGACCGTTGAATGTTCGACGCTCGGACGCGGCCTAAGCCGTCGATGCATCCCTTTGTGCGTGCGGCACGCGCTCTTCGAAGGCGACCGGAACATGCCTCCAGACCTGGATCGCCAGGATCACCGCGGTCGCGAGCAGCAGCGCTCCCACGGCAACGTGAGCCACGGTTGCCATCACCATGGGAAGCTCGGGCTGAACCGCGTTCCGTCCCCAAGCTATGCGTGTCAGAAACGCAGTAAAGCCGACGCAGAGCTGAGCTATGACCAGCGAGAGCATCACAATCGCCGGACGGCGGACAGCCTCGATATGCGAATAAACCGTCAGCGCCCGCACCGCCGTCCAAGCCAACACAAACGAAACCACAACCGCGTGCGCGACGTGTGGCCACCAGCTCAGCCCATGATGACGGAACATTGCCCCCAGAATGAGCTGTACGTACAAAACAAAGATCGACAGCATCGTCAGCGTAAATAAACTCGGACGCCGCTGGTCAAATTCCACCCGAGGCTGCTCTTCCACCCACCTGCGGCTGGTGAATAATGCCATCGCCACCGCAATGCAGAAAAATGTCTGCGCCAGCGCCGCATGGGCCGACGATACGACCGGCGGCAGATAGAACAGAACCGTAATTCCCCCAAGAATTCCCTGGGCAATCACAGTGCCCACGGCCACGTAGGCCAAAAGCCGCAGCCAGCGCCGCTTTTCCACCCGCCACGTCCAGACGGCGAGGATGATTGTCAGCAGGCCTGCGCCCTGCGCGATCATGCGGTGGGTATGCTCGAACTTCACGCCGCCCACCAGTTTTGGAATTTTGTACCAGGAACCGAACGAGGTTGGCCAGTCCGGCACCGACAATCCGGCATCGTTGCTGGTGACGAGCGCGCCCGCAATGATCAGAAGAAATGTCCAGCAGGCAAGGACGACAGCGAGCCGATGATGCCCGCGATTGTAGGTGGCCGCGATGGCTTTCAGAGTGGTGCCCCTTGGTTATTGGTCGCCAGAAACGTAACCGTGCCGTTCTGTCTAGAGCGAGCGTCTTGAGTGAATGGAGCAGGTCACTCAGAAGGAAACCTGCTCCGTCCAACGCGGTATTTTATCACCGAAGCCGCTACTCGGCGGCTGGGTTGAAGCTCTGGTCCACGGTCTTAGTATCTTTCGCGGCGACCGTCACCTTCTGATCCTGCTCGCCCAACTTCTCCTGCACGAACGCGATGGTGTAGTCGCCCGGCGGTAGACCCTTAATCTCGTATTTTCCATCCTTGTCAGTCACCGCATAGAACGGAGTCTTCACCACGTTGATATACATCTTCATCCACGGGTGCTGGTTGCATTTCACCGGCAGCATGATCTCTTCGCGGGCAAAATTCTTTTCGATCGCGGGAGAAGACGGCGGCTGCGACTCGTTCCACTCGCGATTATTTTGCGGCGTGGGGTGGATGTTGTGTGTGGTCGGATCGGAGTTCTTGATCTGCACTGTCTGGCCGGCCATCACGCCGAGCACATGTGGATGATATTTGCAGCCCTGCTGCTCGAGCACGACAGGAGCCTGCGGAACATCGAACGTGCGGTTACCCAGGCCATCCTTGACGTAGACGAAGACGTTAGCCAGATCGCCGCCGTTTACCACCATGTTCTCGGCTTCGTTCATGCCCTTACAGCCAGGATCCTGGCTCATGTCGATCTTCGACGCTTTCGGAGCCGGGCCATCGAACTTAACCGTGCCATTGATCGTAGCGACTGTTGCGGGGTCGATTGGAGTTGCGGCCGGAGCCGACATGGCCGGTTGCTCAGCCGCCGAATTCGATGCCGGTGCTTCCTCCTTCTTGCTGCATGCCGCCGTTGCCAAAAGTGCAAACAATACCAATATGCCAATCGTTATTGCTGCCAAACCTGTTTTCTTATTCATGATGTCGTCCTTTCGTGGAAATCTGCTGCGAATCATTAAAGTCTTTGTCATTCCGAGCGAGCCGGAGCGAATGCGACGGCGACCCGAGGAATCTGCTTTTCAACTGCCGCCAGAAATTCTACCGCGAACCTCCACTCACCGCATGTCGCGATTCCGTCGCTGCTTGCCTGCGAGTACTCGAAGGCTGCACGGCCGCCTTCGCATGCGGCATCGAGGCTGCCACGCGCCGCTGCTCTTCAGCCGTCAACTGGAAGATGTAGTCGGTTAGCAATTTGCGATGATCCCCGTCATATCCGTTAAACGTTGGCGGCGTCGGACCGGCGAAAACGTACCGGCTGCCCTCTGGCTTGAACAGGCCAGATGGCATCGATGTCCCCGGACTGATTGCGGCTGGATCCGTGATCCACCGTTCTACCCAATCCGGCTTTAAGCGCTCTTTCGCCAGCAGGAAGTTGGGCGCCGTCGCAATCTTGTCGTGCGCGGGATCGCCCGTGGTGTGGCACTTCAGGCAAGGCGCTGCCGTGCTCGAAAACAGACTGCGTGCCATGTCGCTTTCTTTGGCAGTCAGCGTTGGCACTTCCTCCGGAATATACGGCAGAGGTTGCTGCGACAGCGCCTCAAAGAACCGCACCAGCTTTCGCAGTTCGTTATCCGAGAACGAGAATGTCGGCATGCGAACTTTCAAATATGGCCGCACTCCGTTGCGATTTGTGTCGGTGGTGCTGAGCGCCGGATTCGACAGGAATTTGCGCAGCCATTCCGGATCGACGCGCGCGCCTTCCGTGAGAAGCTTCGGCGGCAACTGCTCCTGCACATCCTGATATTGCTTCAATCCCATCAGTATGGTCTTCTGGCCGGGAATAAACTGGTGGCATCCCATGCAGTTGTATTTCTTGATGACCCACCAGCCTTCTTGAATATCGTGCCGCGCATCGCCCGGCTTGTACTGGTAACTCGCGGGCAGGGAAGTTTCTTCGCTTCCCATGAGGAACGTAGTCAGATCGAGCACCTGGTCTTTCGTCAGATGCAGGTTCGGCATGCGTGATGCATCCAACTCACCCTTGATCTTGCCCTTGTCGTAAACCTCGGGCTCGGCGAGCTTGTGTTCGAAAAATCCTTTCTGGCTGTACCAGGGATCGTGCGCGGGGCCGTCGGGCAGGCGTGCCAGATCTTCCTTATTGGTGATGGGTTCGGCATCCTTGCCGCCGCGCTCAGCGACGGTGGTAAACAGCGCGAAGTCGAGCCGCTCGATCGGCTTGCTGCCTTCAAAGGTAAGCTCGGTGCCGATGCGGCCTTCGTCTTCCATGCCGGAGATTTCGTGGCATCCGCCGCAGCCGTAGTGACGAACCCACTTCTTGCCTTCCTCTTTCAGCGCCGGATCATCCATGAACGCCGCTTCTGGATACGATGATGGCTCCTGTTTCTTCTGCGTCATCAGATACGTGGCGATGTCCTCTGCATCTTCCGGACTCAGACGCAGGCTCGGCATCACAGTCATGTTCTGCACTTGCAGTTCGTGCCCATCGTTGGGACACTTGCTGTGATCCAGGTCGAACTGGTAGGGAAGTCCCTTCTTGGCGTAATCCTCGGGACCAATGTCTTTTTTCTCGTACGGGCAATACGGCCGCGTCCGCTGCCGGGCGTTGTGAATCCATCGCACGAGGTAATCGTAGTTTGCTTTTTCTCCGACTCGCGTCAGGTTTGCCGCGAACGTGCCGCCTTGCATCTGATCGCCTTCGCCGATGGAATGGCAGGCCAGGCATCCTCGCTCCTCAAACAATTCTTTTCCGTGAGCGGCGTTCCCCGGCTTTTGCTTGGGCAGAGCGTCGGTGAATCCTGATTGCCAGATGTATGCCGAAATCGCCTGAATCTGATGATCGGTCAGGCGAAAGTTCGGCATCTTCGTCGTGGGCCGGAAATCTGATGGCTTCTTCAGCCACACTGGAATCCAGTTCTTGTTCAGTTTCAGCCGCGCGTCTTTCAGGTTCGGGCCGACCTTTTTCTGATCCTGCATCAAGCTGTGTGATTGAAAGTCGAGTTGCTGCAAACGCCCGTCCAGTTTGCTGTTTGCCACTCTTAGATCGACGGCCTTGGTGTTCAGCGCGTTGGCTATATCGTTCGATTCCGCTGCGTCGGCCTGCTTCATCAGGTCCGCATTCTGCTTCACGTTGTCTTTTTTCTGCGTCTCAATCTGCTTGATCTGCTGGCCGACCGAGTTCAGGTCTTCCGGTTCCTTGTCGTATCCCTCATAGCGATGGCAGCCCATGCAGCCGCGCTGCCGGAAGAGATCTTTTCCATCGTTGATGGTTTGCCATTGAACATCGCCGCTAGCCAGAACCATGTCAGCAGCGTGGCAATTCTGGCAGCCGGCTTGAGCATTTTCTTTGGGAAACAGCGGCCACAGCCAGTGCTCGTAGTTACCGTGCGCTTTTTCGATGCTGGTGGTGGCGCGTCCGTTTCCTTGGTGACACGGGGAGCAGCCGAACTTGTCGGGATCGTGAATCTGCAACAACTCAGGTTGCGAATGGCTTACGAACGCATCGGCATATTCGTCCGGCTTCTTCTCACCCTTGGCCATCATCGACGCCAGAGTAATCTTCAAAGGCTCGCGGGTGTTCATGTGGCAGGACTCGCACCGGTCCACAATATTGGCTTCGGCTACGTTGATTTGGACAATAGTCGGATCCCACTCCGCCGCCTTCTTTTTCAAACCATCAATCTGTTGCGGCGTCAGATCGACCATGTGGTCGGAGATGTATTGGTCCATCTTCGCCTTGGACGCCGTAACCGGCTTTAATACGTCGCCGAGCTGCAGACTTAGTTTCGTGCGCTCATCGCGGATCTCGTTGTATGTCTTCTCGAGTTCCTCGAAGTTAAATTCTTTCTTGTTGCCATCAGGAAATTCAACCGTGGCTTTCTCGCTCTTGTACTCCGCCAGTTCTTTCTGCTTGCTGGCTTTTGACGAGGCGCTGGTGCTCGTCTCAATTTCATAGCTGATGGCGTTCACGTAGGCGCGCCGGTCGGTGAACACACTCTGCACCGCCAGCAGCCGCGCGCTGGCGTCGTCCACGGCTTTGCGGGCTTCGGCGGCCTGAGCCTTCGAACCCTCATAGGTCTTTTCGTACGCCTGCTTGAGCGCGGTGTACTCCGGATTCTGCTCGACATCTTTCTCCGACGTGGCCGACTTCGACCGCGCCGTGTTGAGGAACGCGCTATAGCGACTCTTCCATTCATCCTGGAAGGCCTTCCACGGACGCTGTCCCCAGGCCTCGTCATACAAAGCCCAGAACAAAGTGCCAATCAGAATCACCGTCGCAATCAGATAATGGATGGCGTACGATTTTCCGGTGATCGGATCCTGCTCGGGAATCGGTTTTTCAGGCACCAGATTCTCCCTCGTAAACGTTGAGCATCATACTTCGGAGGCTCCAAGCTAAGAGCTAAGAGCCAAAAGCGCCTTTGTCACACGTTAAACCACGGCGTAATCCACACATACTTGATGTGCCACAAAAGCCGCAAAGCCATCTTGAGCGGTAAAGCCAGCATGGTCAGCCACAAGAACGCCATCAGCGAAAACTGCAGCAGGCTCATGCGCTGGAAATCCTTCTGCATTTTTCGACGGAACAGCGAATACACGGCGCCGCCGCCGACCAGATAAAATCCGCCCACCACGATGGCGCCGAAAACCGCCTTCGCCATGTTGGAAGTGATCCCGAACAGATCGGGCAGATCGCGGTTCACTTCATAGATCAGTCGGTTGTGGTCCCATGTTTGCCCCGGCCAGAACCATTGCCAGCCGGGCCCGCGGATGAACGTCCCGATAATGATCATCGCGACCCATAGAATCACGAAGCCAAACAGAAAAGTCGAAATCGAAAACTTGCGCTGCTTCCAGGTGTAATACCCGCTGCCCAGCGGGTTGGTATCAATATAGGGAATGACCATCAGCCCGATGATGATCATGGTCGGCATGACCACGCCTGCGATCCACGGATCGAAGTAGACGAGCATCTCCTGCAGCCCAAGGAAATACCATGGGGCTTTCGCAGGATTCATGGTCAGGTTGGGGTTCGCCGGCTCTTCCAACGGCGCGTTCAGCGTGATCGACCAGACCATCAGAATAATGGTGATGATAATGGCGGCGAGAAATTCGATGCGCAGCAGAAACGGCCAGACATGTACTTCCTTCGCCCAGCCGGGCTTGAACGGCCAGGTTTTGCGATGATGGGTCTTGGCCATCGCCGGATCGGCTTCGAGTTGCTCGATCAGCTGATCGTTGGCCCGCGCCTGTTTCACCGCCAGATAAATGTAAAAGCAAAGCAGCGGGATCAAGCCTACGATCGGCACGTTATCCGGCGCCGAACAAATCTCCCAAAGTTGTCGCCAGTCCATAATCCCTCGTGTGGCGCGGGCACTCCTGCCCGCGAAACCCTTACAGCGATCACATGCGGTTAAGCTTAAAGCACGCGGGCAAGAGTGCCCGCGCCACACAAACCTTTACTCTCCCGCGGCCTTCGGTCCTCTGCGCGGCTTGTCGGCTTCCGCTTCGAGCATGACCGGAGCCGGCCCCGAAATCCCGCCGTCTTTTCGCACGCGCCAGAAGTGCACAATCATAAGCACCGAGGCCACAATCGGAATCCCGATGCAATGCCAGATGTAAGACCGCAGCAAAGCATTCGCGTCCACGATCGATCCGCCCAGCAACCCAAAGCGCACGTCGTTATACGGCGTCATGCCCAGCATCGATCCAAATGGGCCTTCGTGCCCCAGCAGCGGCGTCGCCCGCGCCATATTTGTGCCCACTGTAACGGCCCAGAATCCCAGTTGATCGTCGGGCAATAAATATCCGGTGAACGAGAGCAGCAAAGTAAACACCAGCAGCAGCACGCCGATATTCCAGTTGAATTCGCGCGGCTTCTTGTACGATCCGGTCAGAAACACGCGGAACATGTGCAGCCACACGGCAATCACCATCAGGTGGGCGGCCCAGCGATGCATGTTGCGCAATATCTTTCCAAACGGCACATCGTGTTCTAGATAAAGCACGTCGCGAAACGCCTGCACCTTGCTGGGGTGGTAATAAAACATCAGCAATACGCCGGTGTAAGTCAGGATGATGAACAGATAGAACGTGATCCCGCCCATGCCCCAGGTGTAGCTGTAGCGCACCGCATCGCGGTTGATCTTCGCCGGATGCAGATGCAGGAACACGTTCGAAAGCACGCCCAGCGCCCGGTTTCGCGGCGTGTCGTCGTGCTTGTGGCGGAAGATCGAAGTGTAGACCTGCGTCTTCGTCGGATCTTTCAGCCCCTCGATCTGTTCTTTCGCCTTGGCAGGGATCTCGGTCTTGAGCGCGTGAATATCTTCCTTCACGCCTGTAGTTACGCGCTCGACCAGCCCCACTTTTCCGTTCTTGCTAGGAGAGCCGCGGTTGGTGCCGCCGTTCGGATTATTTTCGTCAGCCATAAGATTCCTGAACTCGAAATTGACTCAATGAATCAATGAGTCATTGAGTCAATGGTTATACTCCCGTCAAAAACGCTCCCGGATCATTAAACTTACTCGGCTGTCCCTTCGGCCACGAATACAACTTCGACGTATCCACCAGAATTTGCCCGTCGGGCGCGAGTTCAAGATGCGCGCGATCCATGGGACGCGGCGCCGGACCTTCGAAGTTGATCCCCTCGCTGTCGTAGCCGCTGCCGTGGCAGGGACACTTAAATTTGTTCTCGCTGGGCTTCCAATCGGGCGTGCATCCCAGATGCGTGCAGCGCGCGTAGATCACGAACAGCCGGTCGGGCGTACGATCGACCCAAATGCGATATCTCTGCTGGAATTTGGTGTCGACCCCGAGCGCGAATTCCGACGGGTAGCCGATTTTAAAAACGGTGTTGGGTTCAAACAGAGTGCGCGGCAGAAAGAAACGGAAGAAGGCCAGAAACCACGCGACTAGAAATCCGGTGACCATGACCCACACGAAACGACGGCGGTGACGGTCGATCTCGGTCGACGGAGTCGTCCCGGCCACGCCAGCGGCAGCCGCCGCTTTCGAGGTTCCCACTGCCGGTGTGCCTACATATTTTGTGGCATCCTGCGTTCCCGGCGCCGCCGGTTTCGCGACAGGTTTCGCTACCTCGGGATTCGGATCGACCTTCCCGGTCTCATCCGCCATGAGCATCCTCCTGTGACTAGATAACTTGAGCCTAATCCAAACCAGCGGCTGTCGCATATTGCGGCTCCGCCAACGTCCCCCCAGCATTACGAATCTGGATCACGGCATGAACTGCCTGGCCGAGGGACTCAACCACGATCTGACTCAGCGCGTTGATAAATTTTGGCGAGTCATTCAGTCCGGCGCTCATTTCGAACTGCGTGATGCCCAGGTGCCGTGCTTCTTCCCGCGCTTCATGATCAATCTCTCCCAGAGTCTCCACGTGATCGGAAACAAACGCCACCGGCACCACGCACATCTCGCGCACGCGCTCGTCGGCCAGTTGATGCAGGGTATGGTGCAGGGAAGGTTGCAGCCATCGGCTGGCTCCCACTTTACTCTGGTAGCAAAGCCGCTGCGGATTGCTCCATCCACCGCGCTCGGTCAGAAGACGCACGGTTTCCTCGATCTGCCGCTGGTAAGGATCGCCTTTGTCGACCACCGACATGGGAATGCTGTGCGCGCTGAAAACAATCTCCGGCCGTTCCGGCGCGGGGAAGCGCGACAAGGCCTGGTTTACTTTCTCGACCACCGCATCCAGATACATCGTATTACGATAGAAAGGCTCCGCGCAACGCACCGGCACGTCGTCCGTGAACAGCCGCCGCCATTCGTTCAAACTCGATCCCGTGGTCGTCGACGAATATTGTGGATACATCGGCAGGAGCACGACCTCATCACACTGTGCCGCTCGCAGTTGCTCGATCGCTTCGCTAGTAAACGGATGCCAGTAGCGCATCGCGACAAAGCAGTGCGCATCGACGCCTTGCGCCCGCAGTTCGCTTTCGAGCGCCCTCGCCTGCCGCTCCGTATGCCGCCGGATGGGCGAGCCGCCGCCGATGACGGCATAGTGATGCTGCACCTTGCGCGCGCGCGTTGTTGAGATCAGTTTGGCCAGGGGTTTGCGTCCGATGCGGGCGAAAGGGAAGTCAATAATGTCGGGATCGCAGAAAAGGTTGTACAGAAATGGCTCGATGGCTTCCAGGGTGTCAGGTCCACCTAGCTGAAAGAGTACTATCCCCACACGCCGTGTTGTGCGCGTCATTCCCCAGAAACTCCAGAACGGGCGAATTTACTCCCTTGCTGGGCGCGAGTCAATGGCGGATTTTCAAATGTGCAGATTTGTAAATTTGAAGACGAACCGCGCGAGAGCCCGAGGCACATTGAAAATTCCAAAGTTCCCATGCACTCTGATAAATAAGTATGCCCGAACTGCCAGACATCGCCGCCTACATCAGTGCGCTCGAACCGCGCATCGTTGGCCAACCGCTACAGCGGATCCGCGTGGCCAGTCCGTTTCTGCTGCGCACGGCCCAGCCTCCGCTCGGGAGCGCCGAGGGACGAATCGTAGAACAGTTGCGTCGGATCGGCAAGCGCATCGCCATCGGTGTTGAAGGCGACCTCTGGCTGGTATTGCACCTGATGATCGCTGGACGGCTGCACTGGCGTGCTCCAGACGCCAAGCTCTCCGGCCGGCAGAATTTGGCTGCTTTCGATTTTCCCCAGGGTTCGCTGGTTCTCACCGAGGCTGGCTCGAAGCATCGCGCGTCACTGCATGTGGTCGGCGGAGAGGAGGCATTGCGTTCCTTCGACGCCGGCGGAATTGACGTTTTCGCTGCCGATCTCGATTCTTTTCGCGCCGCACTCACGGCTGAAAATCATACGTTGAAACGGGCGCTGACCGATCCGCGGTGGCTCAGCGGCATCGGCAACGCCTACTCGGACGAGATCCTGCACGCGGCGCAGCTCTCGCCGATCACGCTCACGCAAAAGCTGAAGCCCAGTGATTGGGAAAGGCTGTTTGCGGCGACCCGGCAAACATTGCAACTCTGGATGACTCGGCTGCGCACTGAGGCGGAAGTTGCGTTTCCAGAAAAAGTCACTGCGTTTCGCAAAGATATGGCGGCGCATGGCCGCTACGGCCAGCCTTGTCCCAGATGTGGCGACAAGATTCTCCGCATTCGTTACGCCGATAAGGAAACGAACTATTGTGCCCGCTGCCAGACCGGCGGCAAGGTTCTTGCCGATCGTAGTTTGTCACGTTTATTAGGTTCGGACTGGCCGCGAACCCTGGAAGAGTTGGAAGCCCTGAAGCGCCGCTGAATCGTGGAGAGTAGTCGGAGGCGTTACGCGGGCGCCGGTTCTGTGGCGCTTTGCATTTCTTCAATCACTGCGTCGGCAAACTCCGATGTTCCCGCTTTACCGCCGATGTCACGCGTCAGTTTTTCCGGATGACGGTACACTCGCTCCAGCGCATTGCGAATCTGCGTCGAGGCCGCCTGCTCGCCGAGATGGCGTACCATGAGCAACGCCGACCGCAGAAGGGCGGTCGGGTTGGCCAGATTCTTTCCCGCAATATCCGGCGCCGACCCGTGCACAGCCTCAAAAATCGCGCATTCATCGCCCAGATTCGCGCTAGGCACAAACCCCAAACCACCCACAAACGCGGCGCACAAATCCGAGATAATATCTCCGTACAAATTTTCCATCACCAGCATGTCGTATTGATACGGATTCATCACCAGTTGCATGCAGGTGTTGTCCACAATGTGCTCGCCGTACGTGATCTCGGGATAGTCCTTCGCCACGTTGCGCGAGCATCGCAGGAACAATCCGTCGGACAACTTCATGATGTTTGCCTTGTGAATCGCATGGACTTTCTTCCGCTGATTCTTGCGCGCATATTCGAAAGCGAACTTGGCGATCCGCGTCGAAGCCTTCTCAGTAATGATCTTCAGGCTCTCCACCACGCCTGGTACAACTTCGTGCTCTAAGCCTGAGTAGAGGCTTTCGGTATTCTCGCGCACAATAATCAGATCGACGTCCGGGTAGCGCGTGGGAACGTGCGGCAGATTGCGGATTGGCCGAAAGTTGGCGTACAGTTCAAACTTCTTCCGCAGCGCGACGTTAATGCTAGGGAAGCCGCCGCCTACAGGCGTAGTCACGGGACCCTTTAAGCCGACCCGCGTACGCTCGATCGACTCAATCAAATCCTTGGGGATGTACTCGCCTGATTTCTCGTAGGCTTCGGCGCCCACCGCAAATTCTTCCCAATCAAACTTCACCCCGGTCGCCTCGAGAATGCGCACCGTCGCCTTAGTAACTTCCGGGCCGATGCCGTCGCCGGGGATGAGGGTTACTTTGTGACTCATGAATAGATGGTCCTCAGAAACTAGCCTTTTACGCTGGCTTCACTTTCACCAGGTCCTTCAACTCATTCATGAACTCTTTCACGTCCTTGAAATCCAGATACACGGACGCAAATCGGACATAGGCCACCTTGTCGTAGCGCCGCAGCCGGTTCATGATCAGCTCGCCCAATTCGCTGGTCTTGCGCTCGCGTTCCGCCGACTCGGTCACAAACGACTCCGCCTCGTTTACGATCTGCTCCAGTTTGCTGATCGGCACCGGACGCTTCTCGCACGCCCGCAGCAGCCCGTTAAGAACTTTCTGCCGGTCAAACTTCTCCCGGCGTCCGTCTTTCTTCACCACCATGTAGGGAATTTCGTCGATGCGCTCGTAGGTGGTGAAGCGCTTGCTGCACTTCAAACACTCGCGCCGCCGCCGAATGGCGTCTGCTTCCTTGCTCTCGCGTGAGTCCACAACTTTATCGTTGGCAAATCCGCAAAAAGGACATTTCATGGCGCTGGATTTCGAACTCCGACTGTTTGGACCATCCCCTATTCCTTGTCATTCCGACGCTAGCGCAGCGAAGAAAGGAGGAATCTGCTGTCCGGCCAGTTCCCCAAAATTGTAACAGTTGCAGAAAGGTCGAGCGGCGTGCCCGACTCTGGCCCCGTGCCGAAGCGAGTACCTGCGGAGGAGATAAACCCACAAATAAACCGGCGCTCGTACCCCCTGCGGTACGAGCGCCAGCTTTTCCCCATGCCTTCCTGGTGACGGAGGGCGTGAAGCCTGCGATCCTTGAAAATGAAAGTTCCGACGGTTCTCCCGCGAAAGGTGTCGGCCACATCCAGGATCTGTCATGAAGATGCCTGAGGCGATCCCGATAGTTGTCAAAGCCGTGTCTGCAATTTGTAAAACTTAGGCGAGAAGAACAGGGCGCTTTGGACCATTAAAGTTGAACGAAAAGTTATCTGGGACGGGTTGTAAATGCTGGAACAACGGGAGGAACGATTCCTGAATGATTTTTTCTCCATCATGAGCTGGCAAGCCTATGTGCTTTCGATCGATCTGTGTTGATCCGCGTGAATCCGTGGCGAAGAAGTTGTCGCGCGCTCACATGCACGAACGCGGTCTCGATGACCGGCGTCGATCAAACTCGAAACCTGTTTCGAAGTTAGCTCCCCGGCATCATCTGCGCCGGAGCCCCGCCGTCCACGTCGGCCTGATTGAATATGACGTTGGCTCCCATGTGTGCTGGCCGGGGGGCCAGCATTTGCTCCTTGCGGTAGACCAGATTGCTGGCGTTGAAGGTCGCCAGCTCAAATCCATGCCCGTGAGTGATCGCATCCGTAGGACAAGCTTCCACGCAATAGCCGCAGAAAATGCAGCGGTTGTAATCGATGTTGTAGACCTTGGCGTAGCGCTCGGCTCCGCTGACGCGGTTCTCTGCGGTATTCTCGGCGGCTTCGATATAGATGCAATTCGACGGGCAGGCGGCCGCGCACAAAAAGCACGCTACACACTTTTCCAGCCCGTTCTCGTCGCGCTGCAGCACGTGGGCGCCGCGGAAGCGGGCCTCAAAGCGCGCCCCTTTCAGCGGTCCCTTGCCATCGGGATAATTTTCCACCGTCGTGGGCTGGAACATCTCCATGAAGGTGATGCTCATACCCTTGGCAATAGCGGCGATATTCTTCAGAACCGGCATACCTGCTTAGTATACCGGAAGGGCCGCGCGGTTAGGCCGTCAGCATCAAACTCGGGACTAAGGCGGGAGTTATTCTTGTAGCTGTGAGTGAAGACAAAACAGAAAAGCTGCGGGCTGCCGTAGGTCTTTGTGCAGACTGCCGGTTCAAGCGGTTGATCGAATCCGATCGCGGGTCGACGTTTTATCTGTGCGAGCGCTCCGCAACCGATGCGAGATTCCCAAAGTATCCGCGACTGCCGGTTCTGCGCTGCGCAGGGTATGAACGCTTGAGTCCAGACGGCGACCGCACGCGCGACTAGCTCTTCGAGACACGCCGCGGATTATTCAATGCCCAATTCCTTGGCCAGCGCCTTCCACTTGCCATCGACCAAGGCCTTGGTCTTCGCATCCATCACAATCTCGCCGGGCCACGGACGCGAGAAGCCCTCGCTGGCCCACTTACGGGTCGCATCGATGCCCATCTTCGATCCGTAGTTGGGCAGGCGCGAGGCATGGTCGAGCGAATCCACGGGCCCGAGCGTGAACTGAATATCGCGCTCCGGATCGATGTGGTTCAAGACTTTCAGCGTTACATCCGCAAGATCCTGCACGTCGACGTCTTCGTCCACCACCACGATGCACTTCGTAAACATGGCCTGGCCGAGCGACCAGACAGCGTTCATCACCTTGCGGGCTTGACCCGGGTACGACTTCTTGATGGAGACGATCATCAGATTGTGAAAAACGCCCTCGATCGGCAGGTTGATGTCCACCAACTCCGGAATCGTCAGCTTCATCAGCGGCAGGAAGATACGCTCGACCGCCTTACCCATGTAGGCGTCTTCCTGCGGAGGCTTGCCCACAATTGTGGTCGCGTAGATAGGATCTTTCCGGTGCGTAACGCAAGTGATGTGGAAGACAGGATAAAGATCTTCGAGCGAGTAGAAGCCGGTATGGTCGCCGAATGGACCTTCGCTGCGCAGTTCGTCGAGATTCACATAGCCTTCGAGCACGATTTCGCTGGCCGCCGGAACCTCGAGGTCAACTGTTTCGCACTTCACCAGATCGACCGGAGCGCCGCGCAGAAAGCCGGCGATCAAGTACTCCTCGATCTCGGGCGGCGCCGGCACAATGGCAGAAAAAGTCACCGCCGGTTCGGTGCCGATCGCGACTGCGACTTCCATTTTTCCGGACGGCGCGCCGCTATCGGGGATCACAGACCCGCCCGACGACCGCGCCATGATGTCGACCGCCGCGGATTTTCCCTCGACCGCAGCCCGCATGCGCTCGCGTGCATGCTCTGCCGCAACTTTCTGCCGCTGCCAGTGCATTCCCGTCGTGCGTTCGTCATAGACCTGCATCCGGTACATGCCGAGATTTCGTTTTCCCGACCTGGGGTCGCGCGTGGTGACGCAGGGCAGAGTAATGAATCGTCCAGCATCCTTGGGCCAGCACTGCAGGATGGGAAAATCAAGCAAAGAAAAGCTGTCGCGCTTAATAACTTCTTTGCAAGGTCCGGTCGCCACTGTGCGCGGAAAAAACTTGCCAGCTTCGGTCAGCAGCGGAAGCATTTTGAGCTTGTCGAGAAAACCCTGCGGAGATTTGACGTCCATGAACATGCGGATTCGGCCCGCAATCTCGTCGAAGGAATTGACGCCGAGCGCAAGCTTCATCCGGGCGTCGGAGCCGAATTGATTGATCAGAACCTGCGATCCGGGATAGCTCTTGAGGTTCTGGAAGAGAAGTGCAGGTCCGCCCTGAACACCCTTGCCATCGCGGCTCTTGGAGGCACGGTCGGTGATTTCGGCAATCTCGAGAATCGGATCTGCTTCGGTCTGGATACGCTTCAGTTGGCCCGCGCGATCAAGCGCTGCGATCCACTGGCGAAGGTCGTCGAAGGGCAAAGTATCCTCTTGGTTTGACCGATGTGTGCGATCAAAGATTATAAGTGATTCACAAAACAGAAACTTTCGCGCCGCGGATTCACGCGGATCGACGCGGATTGTCAACTGTTACCGCGACTCTTAGGAGTACCAACTCACGCCGCGAGTTGCAGCACGGTTTCCTCGACCCGCTTCCAAGCCTGCGTGCGCGGATCAATTAGATCGAAGTGTCCCGCTTCGGCAATATCGAGCAGATGCGTGTCTTCTTTTTCTTTGCCCACGCGCTTCCGCTTGGCGGCAACGTAATCGCGGCTGAACTCCGGAGGGACCACATCGTCCGTGGAACCGTGAATCAGCCATTGCCGGGCTTGAGGAATAGACAGCTGCATGGGGTCGGCCTCGCGGTAATGGTCCGGCACTTCGCTGGGCGTGCCGCGGAGAAACTCGACGACGGCATCGTTGCTGAGGTGAAATTGATAGGCGTGCCGCAGGTCAACCACCCCGGCGAGTGAGACGACACGAGTAATGCTGGGCTCATGAGCGGCAAGACAGAGCGCGAGTTGCGCGCCGGCGGAGTGTCCCATCACGACCACTCGCCGCCAGTCCAGATTATGGGCCTGCGCGTTTTGCAAAAGGAAAGAATACGCGGATCGAATATCGGCGAACGTGCCCGGCCAAGCCCCGCCCTCGTTTCCCACGCGGCGATATTCGAGGTTTGCCGTTGCCAGGCCCTTGGTGGTGAGGGCCGCACACAGGTGACCGTTATGCTCGAGATTGTATTGCGCGCGCCAGTAACCCCCGTGGATGTTGATGATCAGGGCATGCGGTCCCTTGCTCTTTCCCCGCGAAGGCAATCGCAGATCGAGAAACTGGTTGGGATCAGAACCGTAGGCGAGCCGTGCGTCGGCTGGCGGGGGTTTCAGAGTGAGGATGTCGTCAGACATGGCGAAGCATCGATTCTAATCGCGCGATTCTAATCGGGAGACTCTAATCATCCCCGCCACTCCGGGCTTACTCGTAGCGCAGGGCCTCGATGGGATCGAGATTCGCCGCGCGCAGCGCCGGGACCATGCCGCTGATCACGCCTACAACAGCGAGGATCGACGTTGCCACCACCAGAATCATGGGCGACACAATCAGCCGAATATCCGCGGCCTCGGCGTTTTTAGCCATGGCGCTGTAGAACGTGATGCGGCCCGCCAGGATCGACACGGCATACGACAGGATGATTCCCAGCACTCCGCCCGCGGCCGTAATGACCATCGCCTCCGCCAGGAACTGGAAAAGAATGTCATGGCGGCGCGCTCCGAGAGCCTTTTCCACGCCGATTTCCCGGGTGCGCTGCGTTACCGATACCAGCATAATGTTCATCAGCCCAACGCCGCCAATGCCCAGCGTAACCGTCCCAATGAAAGCCAGCAGAACTTTCAGCGCCATCGAGATAATGCCGAACTGCGAGAGTTGCTTCTGCGCGTCGAAAACAAAGATGGCGCGCGGATCGTCAGCCTTGAAATTGTGCGCCGCCGCCAGCGAGTCCCGAATCGTCTTTTCCATTTTGTCATGGTCTAGGCCCAGCGAGTCCAGCCAGATTCCGTCGAGATAGTGGTTGTCCTTGAGCACATCCATGGAGTTGTACGGGATGTAGACGACCCGGTTGTCGTCGCTGTCCGCTTCCTCCATGCGCGGCGCTCCCACCCCGATCACTTCAAACGTGACACCATCGATGCGAATCGACTGGCCGAGCGCCGGCATGCCGGAAAAAAGCTTGTCACGCGCTTCCGAGGCAATCACGGCATACAGTCCGTGCTGCATGTTGTCGGCATCGTTCAGGAACCGGCCTTCCGCAATGTCGAGATTCCATATTGACTGAATCGCAGGATCGAGGCCCATCACCGTAAACGTGAAGGAGCGATTATCGTTCTGCACCGTGGACTGTTTGTCGGCTTCGCGCACCACATGGCGGCAAAGCGGAACGTTGTTGCGCAGCAGTTCGATGTCGTCATTGGTGAAGCGAATCGGAACGCCGGCCTTGTTGCCTCCAGCTTGCTGCGATGTGCGTCCCGGGAACACTCCCACCGCAGTGGCGCCAAAGCTCTGAAAGATAGTTTCAATCGCCTTCCCGAAGCCGTTGCCATAAGAGAGCAGCAGCACTACGGTGGCGATGCCCCACGCCATTCCCGCCATGGTGAGCACGGTGCGGCGCAGGTCGTGGCGCATGGCGGAGTACGCTTGTTTTAGAAGGTCGCGGTGCATAATTATTTACTTGCGTTTATTCCTTGCGCAGGGCTTCCACCGGTTCGAGCATAGCGGCGCGGCGTGCGGGATAGAGTCCAGCGGCTACGCCCGCCACTCCGAGAGAAACTACCGCCAGCGCGGCCGTTGACGCGACCAGCTTGGGTGGATCGAATCCAGCGCCCAAATCAACCCCGGAAAGCAGCGCCATCAGGCCGGCTGCGCCTCCAATACCGATTCCGCCACTCAGCAGCGTCAAGAAAGCTCCTTCCACGAAAAACTGGAACATGATGCTGGCGTTGGTGGCGCCGACAGCTTTGCGCAACCCAATTTCGCGGGTACGGTCAGCTACGGCGACTAGCATGATGTTGATGATGCCGATCGCTCCCAGCGCCAGCGTCACCAGTCCCACGCTGCCCAGGAACATGTTCATCGCGTCAAAGACCTTACCGATCTGGTCGACCGTCTTGATGGTGTCCCATTCGTCGAATGAGTCCGGATTATTCGGGTCGAAGCCGTGATTGCGGGCGATAACCTTGTGGACTTCCAGTTGGGCTTCCTCGTGCACCGCGCGCGACTTGGGCTGATAGTTAATGAAAGAAATCACGTCGGTGGCAACCCCGGTATTCAGCGGGCGAAAATAATCCTGCATGGCATGGAATGGGACAAAGCTCTGCAGATTCTGGTTCATGTTGTCCCCATGGCCGATGCGTTTCAGCGTGCCGATCACTTCAAAGCGGATCCCGTTCAGCAGAATGGTGGCTCCGATCGCCGGGCGGCCCAAAAACAGCGTGCGTCGGGCTTCGTCGCCCAGAACAATCACCGGCCGTTTCTGTTGGTCGTCCATCTCGTTGAGCCAGCGTCCCTCATTCATCGGCAGGTAGCGGATTTGGTTGAACATGGCGGGAACCCCCATGATCGGGCCGCTGGCCTGGTAGAAGTCGCTGACCGCGCGGATGTCACTGCGCCGAATCACCGGAGCCGCGGCTCCAACGCTCGGGCATTCGCTAAGAATATCTTCGTAATCGCGGTAATCCAGATAGTACTGGCGCAGAGCCGTGAAGCTGCCTTGCATCACCGGCGCGCGCCCTGACCAGATAAACATTACGTTCTCGCCCAGGGAATCGAACTGCTTGCGGTTGCCCGCCCGAAACCCTTCGCCCAGACCCACCAGCAGCAGCAGGGAACCCACTCCCCACGCAATGCCGAACATAGTCAGAAACGAGCGCAATTTATGCGCCCAAAGGGCTCGGAGGGTTTGCCCGACGATATCGAAGATAAGGCGCACGCTATAGACTCATTATACGGGCCGCTGGACCCTTCAGTTCCTGCCAGAAATGACGATCTTGGAACTTCCACGCCCGTCCGTGGCCCGGCGTAACGCCTATATTGGACGCGTGAAGCGATGATTGGTTATGACTCCGCCAACACCCAAGCCCGAAACCTGAACACGCGCCAACCCAGAGCCCCAAAATCCGCGTCCGGTCTTCGATTTTCGTTCCGAATCGCACACGACTTGGTTATTCTCTAGCGGGACGATTTCTAGCGGGATGATCGCGCGATGACGACTCTTGCCCTCAGCGAATTGTTGGGCGCCACGGTATATGATCCGTCGGGCGCGTCCGGAAGGGTGCGCGAAGTCACGCTGGCTCCGCAAGAGGACCGCTCCCGCGTCTCCTCTTTGATCGTGAAGACCAAGTCAGGAAACCGCATCCTTCCGTTGGCGGCGGTTTCGGCAATCAACGGCGGCATTCGGGCGACGACCGCAGCGGCGGACTGGCCGGCAGCCAACGGCACCGAAGGCCTGTTTCTTCTGGAACGCGACCTGCTCGACCAGCAGGTGATCGACGTCAACGGACGAAAAGTGGTGCGGGTCAACGACGTCGACCTGCAGGTCGATGCCCCGAAAGACAGAAGTAGCGATAAAGACTCGCGAGACAAAGACTCGAAAGATAAAGCTGCCGCCCCTCATCCCGTTCTGCGGGTCCACTCGGTCGATGTGGGAGCGCGCGGCGCGGTCCGGCGACTGTTGCGCGGTGTCGCGCCCAAGACGGCGTTGCAGGCATTGCTCGACAGAATTCCGCCGCGCACGATTCCCTGGAATTTCGTCGATGTCATCGAGACCGATCCCGCCCGGCGGGTCAAGCTGAAAATCTCCTACGAGGGCCTCGCCAAGATGCATCCGGCCGACATTGCCGACATCGTCGAAGACCTGGCCCCCGATGAACGCCAAGCCGTGTTTCAGACCCTCGACGAAGAAACCGCCGCCGAAGCCCTCGAGGAGGTCGAACCCAAGGTTCAGAAAGCCATTGTCGAGTCGCTGGATTCCGGCAGGGCCGCCGATATTGTCGAGGAAATGGATCCTGACGCCGCCGCCGACCTGCTCGGCGATCTGCCTCAAGAGCGCAGCGAACAGATTCTCACGCAGATGGAACCGGAAGCGCAGCAGGACGTCGTCGAACTGCTGGAGCATCGCGAAGAGACGGCCGCCGGCCGCATGACCACCGAGTTCCTCGCCCTGCCCATCGCGGCAACGGTGCAGAATGCCATCGATTCGCTACGCGAATTCGAGGGCGGCGTGGAAGCCGTCAGCACGATCTACCTGGTCGATTCTCACGGAACGCTGGTGGCTGCCGTTCCCTTGGCCAGACTCGTGCTTGCGGAACCGTCTACGCCCATGCTGTCGCTGGTCCAGGAACCCCTCGTCCTTGCCTATGAAGGCGCCGAGGAAAACGAAGTGGCAGAGTTGTTCGACAAATACAACCTGCAGACTCTGCCGGTCGTGAATGAGCACAACAAGCTGACCGGCGTCATCACCTCCGACGATGTCATCAGCATGTTGCGCGCGAAGCTATAGGAACTCCCCCCTCATTAATTTCGCTATCCCAGCACTTTTTGTTTGGCCAGATTCGTCACCTGCGTTTATCCTGTGGCGTCGTTCGTAGTGGCAAACTGCTCCATCCATATGTCAGCGAAAAGTGCCCATGAAGTTCCTCAGACGCTCGAAAACCCGGATTCTGCTGTTTCTCGCCGTCGTCGGCCCGGGCTTCATCACCGCGAACGTCGACAATGATGCCGGCGGCATCCTGACCTATTCCCAGGCCGGGGCACAATTTGGACATCTTCTTCTCTGGACCATGATCCCGGTCACCCTCGCGCTGATCGTGGTGCAGGAAATGTGTGCCCGCATGGGCGCCGTGACTGGCAAGGGATTGAGCGACCTCATCCGCGAAGAGTTCGGCTTCCGCATCACCTTCTTCATGATGATCGGCATCCTGATCATCAATTTCGGCAACGTGGTAACGGAGTTCATCGGCATCGCCACCAGCCTCGAGTTGTTTGGACTTTCCCGCTACGCGACCGTGCCGGTGTGCGCCGTTATTGTGTGGCTGATCGTGGTGAAGGGACAGTACAAGAGCGTGGAGAAGGTTTTTCTGGCCGCCTCCTTTTTCTACATCACCTACATTTTCGCGGGCGTACTGGCTCATCCTTTGTGGAAAGACGCGACTATCGCGACCTTCAAACCGCCTGCCATCCGTGCCTTTCGCGACCAGGTGTACCTGTTCATGGTGATCGGAGTCATCGGCACCACTATCGCTCCCTGGATGCAGTTTTACCTGCAGGCCTCGGTTGTGGAAAAGGGAGTCACCCGGCGCGGCCTGAAGGCTTCGCAGCTGGACGTGATTACGGGATGTGTTTTCACCGACATCGTGGCCTGGTTCATTATCGTTGCCTGCGCCGCGACGCTCTGGGTTCACGGCTTTCGCGACATCAAGTACGCGGCCGATGCCGCCCAGGCTCTCAAGCCCCTGGCCGGGGACTATGCCTACATTCTGTTTGCCGTCGGATTATTCAACGCATCGCTGTTCGCGGCCTCGATTCTTCCGCTTTCAACCGCCTATACCGTGTGCGAAGGACTGGGCTTCGAATCCGGCGTAGGCATGAAATTTGGGGAAGCGCCGGTATTTTACTGGCTGTACACCTTGCTGATTGTGGCGGGCGGAGCTTTGGTGCTGATGATCCCAGGCGAGAAGCTGGTGAGAATCGTTCTATGGTCTCAGGTCCTGAACGGCGTGGTGCTGCCCTTCGTGCTGATCTTCATGCTTCTGCTCATCAACAAAAAAGAATTGATGGGCGAGTACGTAAACACGCGGCTGTTTAATGTAGTCTCGTGGTTAACTACGGTGATTATGGTCCTCTTGAGCCTGGCCTATCTCTGGACTCTGCGGTCTTCTTAAATCAACTTCCTAGATCAACCGCCTAGATCAACTTTCCCGCGGCGTAAGGACAGCGGCTGTGCCTCGCACTTGACTGTGGGCGCGGTCCGCGGTAATGTTTGCTCCTTCCCTGGGAACCCCTGAGTATCAAGCCTGGAGCCGAACGATGGCGCTGGATGTGTTCTACTCGTATGCCCACGAGGACGAGTTACTGCGCGACGAACTCGAGAAGCACTTAAGTATTCTCAGGCGTAGGGGGCTCGTAAAAAGCTGGCACGACCGTCAGATTGGGGCTGGCACTGAATGGCGCGACGAGATCGACACACACATACGGACCGCGCATATTATCCTGCTCTTGATCAGCGCAGACTTCCTTGCCTCTGACTACATTTATGACGTTGAAATGAAGTTAGCCCTCGATCGCCATGCTCGGCACGAGGCAATCGTCATCCCCATTATCCTCCGCCCGGTGGATTGGTCGGCTGCTCCTTTTGCCCACCTGCAAGCTCTACCGCGTGATGCTAAGCCGGTCATCGAATGGCGCAGTCAGGATGCGGCGTTCCTCGATATAGCTCAGAGTATCGGCGCAATCGTTCGGCGCTATGGAGCGTCCGTCGAGAGCATGCCGGCCACGGGCGTCTCACGTTCGACAAAGCTTTCAGACCGCTACATACCAAGGTCTCGTGTGCTCGATGCAGCCATTCCCGGTCAAGTAGTCAAAGATGTGGCAACCCGCCTGCTCGTGCTTGTACGTTTACCGAACTCCAAGGGCCTGGAGGGTGTTCTTTTGAACGACGAGGAAGCGGAGGCTAGGCCCAAAGATGTACGCTCCGCACCCTTCGACGTCGTATTTCCTCTTAGCCCTAGCGGTCACCTCGATCCCCTGAAGGCAACAGTGAGGCTCGACTCGCCGGACTTCTACCCGAGCAACCAAGCGAAGAATATTTTCATCCCGGCAGACGGAGATAGCGACATTGTGCAGTTTTTGTTGACTCCGAGGCGCGCTGGCCGGCTTAGCGTCTTGGTCGAGTTGCAATGGGAGGACGTGCTTCGCGGTTCTCGCTCCTTGCGGACAGAGTGCGTGGCGGAAGCGACCACGATTTTCCCAGAACCCAAGCTCAACGTTGTCCGGGTTCCGCTCAACCCTGGGGGAAGCCAGTCTTCCGAACCGTCGCGATCCGGCCCGCTTTTTCGCAGGGAAGACGACACCGAAGAGCTGGAGCTCGAAAAAGCCCAGGTCGATGTCGAGGCGGTACTCGATGCCGAGGCCCGCGGCAGAGCCACCGTGGATGCCCGAATGGAAGTTGGTGCTCCGGTCGCCGCATCCGAGGTGGCGATGCGGTCCGAAAGTCGAGCATCCAACTTGACACGGATCGTTATTGCCTTAATTGCTGCGGTGCCCATTGCTCTCGGCTCCTATTGGCAATTCGCATACAAACCTTCGCATGACCAATTGGTTACGGTCACCGGACAGGTCCTGAACGCTCGTACCAGCGAATTTACCCCGAAGGCTCGTGTGGTCCTTTCGCTTAGCAACGGCGCAAGCCCTCTTGAGCGGTACACCGACAATATAGGTGCATTTTCATTCAAACTGGATGACGTCAAGCAGGGTGCAGAGGGCAGGCTTTACGTCTACGCTGACGGCTTTGATACCCTGGAAAAGAATTTCACTATAACTGACAAGTCGGTGTACGAGGACCTTAGACTTCAACCCACGCCGTCTGCGATACCGCCCCAACCCGATAAACCATTAGTCGTTGCCGGAAGAGTCATCGATTCCGACACTGGAGACGGCGTCGGCCATGCGAGGATCAGCCTATCAGGGCGTTCGGAGACCTACGTCACCGACGACAACGGAAATTTCCGAATCCAACTCGGCCCCCCGATTCCTACAGGTGCGGTGCGTCTGCTGGTTAAGAAAAAGGGATGCGGTCCTCTCGACCAGGTAGTTCCCCGTTCCATCGACAATCTTGTGCTGGATTTATCCTGTAAGGCACAGCCGACCGATCCTATTCGGGAGGAAATCGAGAAAATCAAGAACGGCCCACATGAGGAAATGCCTCCATCTCAAACGCTAGGCCACGGTTATAACGGTCAGACCACCACAAACTTCGGGAATTTCACTCCCTATTTTTTGCATTTCTACTTGTCGGGGCCAACCAGCCAGCAGTTTTCAATTGCGAACGGAGAATCGATAGAACTTCACCTAGCTTCCGGCAGCTACGAACTAGCGGTGCGGGCAGCCGAGCCTAACGTGACACCATCTTATGGAGAACAAAAATACGACGTGGGTACATCGAACTTCGTATGCTTTTACCTGGACGATCATAGCCGATGCGAGGCCGAAGCCGCGAGACTCAAGCTAGCATGGGGGTTAAAGCAATCTGCCGGCGGCGAGGTCGCGCACTAGAGTCAGGTCAGCTTCAAGGAAATCGTACTTCGGCAACTCCTTCGGTTCCGCCCACTGCATGTCGCGAAAGATGCGGTTTTCGATCTCCCTCTCGTAAGCGCGCACAACGAAGAAGCGCAACTCCACCATCCCCCCGTTCGGATACTCGTGCTGAATCCGTTTGACTTCATCCCCCACTTTGGCGAGGATTCCGAGTTCCTCCTCCAGTTCCCGCCGGAGGGCGTCGCGGGGCTGCTCTCCTTCTTCAATCTTTCCGCCGGGAAACTCCCACTTCAGAGGCATGGTCTGGTGGCGCGTGCGCTGGCACACCAACAGCTTTCCGTCCTTTACGATGAGGCCCGCGACCACGCGCTTCATGTTGTGGACACATCAGGCTCGGGCACACCGGCGGTCTGCAGCGCGCTGGCCACGGGATCGACGCAACTGGTGAAGGTGAAGGCGAATGCCGCAACGCCCGAGGAACAGCGCAGTTCCAGTTCGTGCTCGCCGAACTCGTGATTGTCGGCAAGAAAATACATGCGCGCCGAGTCGACGACGATGTAGCTTTCTTCCCCGGCTCCCCGCTGGCCGGCATGCGGGCTGGGTCGGAAGCGCGTGTCTCGAGTCGCTTGTTGACGAGTTAGTGGCTTGCCATCTTGTAAGACGACAACTTCAGCCGAGGCGACATGCGGGCAAGCCATCACTAAGTTTACGGCGGCCGCGTCGCATTTCAAGCGTAAAGTATGCGGTCCGGTTTCAACCGCCTCGAAGTACTCCGCCGTCGAAGCCCAACGCCCGTCGGCGTAAAAGAAGTTCTCTTCCACTTTGCCCGAGAAAGCGTAGTCCGCAATCTGATCTTCTTTGAATCCGCCTTCATTCCCGATGCGCCCCCGCCGGTTTCCCAGGTAAAGTTCGCCCGACGCGCGGTAACAGACCGAGCCCGCGAGGTCTTCTTCGCGCAAGGGTTCCATCAAGGCCGGCAGTTCGAGCCCGGGATCGATCTCCCGCAGCAGTTCCTGAATCACCTGCTCGCACTCCGCATAACCGCCTTCTCCGAAATGGCCGAAGCGCAAGTAGCCATCCTTGTCGAGCAAGTACTTGGTCGGCCAGTAGCGATTCGCAAACGCCTTCCAGATTTCGCGATTGCTGTCGATCACGATCGGATACGTGAGCCCAAATTCGCGGATCCCGCGCTCCACATTCGACTCGTACTGCGCAAAAGTAAACTCCGGCGTGTGTACTCCAATCACAGTGAGTCCCTTATCGCGATAGCGTTCGTGCCACGCCTGGACGTAAGGCAGCGTGCGAACACAATTGACGCAAGTGTAATCCCAGAAGTCGACCAGCACGGCGCGCCCGCGCAACTGCCGAAAGCTGAGCGGAGTCGAATTCAGCCACACCCGGCCGATCTCCGGTGCGCGCACTTTGCCCTTTTCGACCCTCATTCGTCGGCTTTCATTTTTCTGATTTTGAGCTCTCTAAGAGCTTCAACGCCTGGATTTCTAACGCCGGGATTTTCAACGGCCGGAGGCTTCCAGTTTCTTCCCCACGAGCATGGCGCAGTGCTGCACCAGGTCCTGATGTTCCGGCGTGAAAGCGGCGGGGAAGTGGCTGTCGATGTCCAACTCGCCCACAACCTTGCCATGTGCAAACACCGGCACCACAATCTCCGATTTGGTTTCGAGCGAACACGCCAGATATCGTGGATCTTTGCGGACATCGTCGACTACCACCGTTTGCCCGCTGGATGCGGCCGCGCCGCAAATGCCCTGATTCAGCGGAATGCGCGTGTGCGGCGTCGTGGCGCCCTCGAACGCACCCAGCACCAGCATCGGCGGCTGCGCGCCCGGCTCCAGCATGTAGAAGCCCACCCAGTTATATCTCAGCATGCGCTCGTGCAGTATTTTCGTCATCGAGCGCATCAGTTCCTGCGCGCTGGGGAGAGTCTCGGCCAGCGCACTGAGCTCGTTCCGGATTTCTTGGATTCTGTCGGCTACTGCCATAGATGAAATCTTAACTCACAGCATGGAATTCTTATCCATGGAAGCGGAAACCTCAGTAATCCGCCTGATTCCCTTCGTGCCAAACTCGATTTTGTTCGGGCCAGAAAAGATTTCGGGATGGATCGCGAAGGCCAGCGCCTCCAAACCCTGCAACAGAGTAGGCGCCGGAGTGTTCAGAAATTCGTCCCGAATACAATAGACGCTGCCCGAACGCCCGGCCGCGGTCGTCTGCCAGCCTCGCCCACTAATAATCTTCTCCAGCGGGACGCGATCTCCCGCCCCGCACCACGCCGCAATAATCACTTCCGGATCGCGCTGTCGTACTTCCTCGGCGGAGATCTGGCTGCCAGCTGCGCCCACGAAATCCCCTCCCGCAGCCTCGACCAGTTCCGCGACCCAGGCCTGCGAAGCGATCAGAGGCTTGCCCCATTCCTCGCACCACACCCTAGGCCGAGATGCAGCAACCGTTAGGCTCCGCACTTCTTCGATTCGTCTCTGCATACACGTGATGGCGGCTTCTCCTTGATCCATCGCCCCAACCGCACCCGCGATGATTGCGATGTCGGCGTAGACATCCGCCAGCGTCTTCGGAGCTAGCCCCAGAAACCGTGCTCCCGCCTTGAGGATTTCGATGACCGCCTTTTCTTGATATGGAACAGAAGCAATCACCAGATCGGGCTGCGTGGCCACGATTTCCGCGGTGTCGGCGGTCCATGAATCAGCCAGAATTACACGCGAACCGTCGCCCACTTCGGGCACAACGTCGGCGCAATACCGCGTGCAGGCCACCACGCGCCCCAATTCGCCGACAGCGTCGAGAATGACCGTCGCGCTCGGCTGCAGACAGGCAATGCGGCGGGGAGTGTGAGATCGAGACATGGGCTAGGCTATGATTTCAGTTGGCTCAGCGCGGCGGAAAGCGCGTCCAGAGCCAGTTGCGCCGCGTGCGTCGAAGCTTGCGGCAAGCCGCCCACCGCCGCAATCAAATTCTCGCGGATCAAATTCTGGCAACTCGAGCTCTGGAAAATCGAGCTCGGGCAAATCGAGCCCTGAAAAGTCGAAGTCTCGCGGTTCAGCGATCGAACTTCGTCCACAGTCCGTCCCGCCACCAGTTCCGTCAGAGCCGACGCGCAGGCCATCGAAGCCACGCATCCCTTGGCCTTGAATCGGATCTCGACGATGCTTCCGGACTTGATCTTTAATGTTAGGCGAAGCACGTCTCCGCAGGCCGGGTTCTCGACTTCGGCAATCGCGTCTGGATCAGAAACTTCCCCCGGGTTGCGCGGATTCTGGAAGTGATCGAGCACTTGGGCCGAGTACATACCAGCTCAAATTGTAAATGACCCATGCACGGTCACGATTCGATAGCCATTCGCGCGTTCCTTCCCACCAAGAAAAACATGAAACCATCGCTCTCGCCCTCCAGTAAGCGTATATAGAGAAAGAAAAATGGAACTGTTAGAAGGGAATCCGAGGGTTTTGACCCAGTTCGCCGCAGGCGAGCGCGAAGCCTTCGAGATGCTATTTCGGCAGTTCCAGCCGGAGGTCTACCGCTGGATCGTGCGCATCGTTCGAGATCCGGCCGCCGCTGAGGACCTGACCGTCGAAACCTTCTGGCGGATTTACCGTGGGCATGCCCGGTTCGACTCGGGCCGCAGTTTCGGAGCGTGGGCCCGAAGAATCGCCACGAATGTAGCTCTCGATTATCTGAAGACTGCTCAGTCGCGGCAGACACAACTCGCTGAGAGTCTCCCGGACGAATCCGCAGCTCCGGGAGCCCAGATTCCGGCGATTCATAATCCGGCGATTCAGCGCGAAGTGCGAGAACGCACTCAACTCGCTTTCCAGCAATTGCCCGCCAAGTTGCGCGTCGTAGCCGTACTATCCCTGATCGAAGAGTGCCCGCACGGCGAGATCGCTGAGGCTCTGAACCTATCGACCGCGGCCGTCAAATCGCGGCTATTTCGCGCGGTTCGAATCTTACGCAAGAAATTAAAGAACCTGGATTCAAAATATGACTAAACAAAACATGACTGAACAAGAAATGAACGAACAAGAAATAAACGAACAAGAAATAAACGAGCAAGAAATAAAAAAGCTCGCCAATCGGTTGCAGCAATCGTTGCCGCCGATGAACCGTGAACTCGACCACGACCTGTGGCCCAAAATGCTTCAGCGCATAGACAATCGTGCGTGCGACCGCCACTGGCTTGCCGTTTTATTTTCGCCATCGGCGATGTCAGCAGTGCCCTGGTTTGACTGGGCGTTGCTGGCCGTGGTGATCGTGGGCGTTTGCATTTTCCCGAAGTCGATTCCGATCTGGCTCTATCACTTTTGATTCCTTGGAGGACGCTATGAACTCACATCGTTATCTGCGCGCCTACATGGCCGGCAGTGCCGTGCCCACCATGATGCTGCTGGTGGTGCTCACCGGTTTCCTGATCGCACGCTATGTGTTCCAAGTCCCAATCCCCGTCGAGCGTGCCATTGTCTTTCCAATGGCCCTGGTGCCCAATATTTTTGGAGCCTGGAACATTTTCTATTTGTGGCTGCATCCGCGCCATTTTCCGATCGGCTTTCACGGTGCGATTTTGCCCTTTGTCCTGGCGCCCCTCGGCTTGGAACTGGCCTCGTGCCTAGGATTTCTCGCCGCAACATCGGGGGGGCTCGTGTGGTTTCACGAACTCGCCATTCCGTACTCCATGATGGCCGTCGGATTCTGCTTCGGTCTGATTGTGTATTACCTGGTGTGGAAATACCTGGTGGGCTTCTTCAACGGAGTGCTGGGAATTGCCTGATGCCAGCCTACTCGCGGGTTCCGTCGGGGAAGTAAATCGTCCATCCCCGCTGGCGGGCCGCAGCTTCGAGGTCGGGATTGGGATTGACTGCAAACGCATGTTTGGCGATGGCAAGCATGTCGGCGTCCCAGCGCGAATTGCCAAACGCCGCGTCAATCTCCTTCCCGGCCACCTCGCGCAGCGCCTTCGGCTTGCCAAGTCCGGACGGGACACGGACCAGCCGATCAGTGATGATGCCGTTCTTGACATCGACTTTCGTGGCCAGGATGCGATCGTCGGCAATACCAAACGCCTTCATTCCCGCGCGGATGACCCACTCGCTCGATGACGAAACCGCCCACACTTCGCACCCATTCGCTTGCAGGCGGCCAACCAGTTCCTGCATCTCGGGAAAGATATATCCGGGGAAGGCATTCTTCATGAAATCCGCAGCAGCGTTCATGATCACGGCTTCGCTCATGCCCCTGTGTATCGTGACCATCTCGCCGCACATGTCGTCTTCGCTGACCTTGCCCGCTTTATATTCGGCGTATCGGGCACGCATGGCATCGCCAATTTCGGCGGGGACGACGCCCGTTTCGATCTCCCAGTCGAAGAAGCTCACACCCGCGTCCCCCGACCACAATGTCCCATCGCAATCAAACGCCGCAACCCGCGGCTCCAGCCGCAAAACCGATTCGAGAAACTCCTGCCGAGTGAACTGCAGCGCCTCCGCCCTGAAACTTTCCATGTCTTTGACGATAACGTGAGGAAGCCAGAACACGCAATTGCGCGGTGACCCAGATTGCGAGATGACACAACTCTGATTTGCTGAAAAACGTGGTTTTGGGTGGCGCAGCGCTTTAAGCGCTGCGATAAGGCATTCTCTTTCGAATTGGGGCTTCAGCCCCTGGGGTCGAGCGCCGCGTAATCTTCCGGAGTGTTTATGTTCAACGCCACAAACGGGTCCTTCACCGCAACATACTGGATGTGCTCCTGATAGTGCCGCTCCACCTCACGCGCGCTCGCCGTCGCCGGCGCCTGCAAGAAAGCTTCAATCAATTCGCGTCCCGCCAAATAAGGATGTCCATGCTTGCCGGAAAAATCCGGCACCACCGCCCAGACATCCGGCGGCGCGGCCTCGAAAGCATCCCGCAGCAGCTGTACGGTCGCAGAACCGGTCGGCGGACGATCCACCAGCGTGACTACGGCAGCGTCGCGCCCGTGGTTGAGCACTTCCTGCAATCCCACCTGCAGAGAACTGAACTGCCCCCGCCCTGGGTCAGGATTGGTCACCAGCGATGCGCCGTTGGCATAGACAATCGGCGCGAGGACTCCCTCGTTCTTGCCCGCTACGATCAGCACAAAGTCGGTCGCGAACATCAGTGACGCAATCGCCGCCGAAAGAAAAGTTTCCTGCGACGGTGACCGTCCTGCAGCTTGCGGCGGCCAAGGCAGCAACGCCTTGTCCATGCCCATGCGCGAGGATTCGCCCGCAGCCAGTATCAGTCCGGCGAAACTCGGAGAGCGCGCCATGTTGCGGACGATAGCAGAAAGCCAGAGTAAAGTCAGTGAGCCGAAACACCAGAAGTGAGCTACGAAGTGAGCTAACGAAGCGGGCTACATTGAAATTCGGTTTCGTCTTTCATAAGCCACGCCGAGAGCTCCGCCGATAACGGCCCACAGAATGATGTGATGCATCAGTAACCCGAGCGTCGCAGCTCCTAGGCTCGCGCCGATAGCCAATGCCAGCAGGTGGTTCCTCATTGATCGCCCTCTTCCATGGCCTCGACTTCCACGGCCTCGACAGCGGTGTCCATACCTGATTCCTCCCGCGCCCCTTTAAACCAGCTGAGATGCGGCAGCGGGGCGCTCGCATGCCGGCGCACCGCGATCAACTCCGCCGTAATGGCAACCGCAATCTCTTCCGGCGTGATGGCGCCAATATCGATCCCGACCGGGGCATGCACCCGGTCGAACAAATGCGCGGGCACACCTTCCTGCTGCAGCGTCTTGAAAATCTCGATTACCTTGCGTTTCGAGCCGATCATCCCCACGTAACGCGCCCGCGTCTGCACCGCCCAGCGCAGCACGCACATGTCATCCCGGTGCCCGCGCGTCACGATCACGATGTAGGACGACTCATTCGGATCCAGCGTACGCGTGGCCTCTTCAAAATCAAGCGCATGGATTTCGCGCGCGGCAGGGAAGCGTTCCTTGGTGGCGTAGGAAGACCGATCATCGGTCACCGTTACTTCAAAGCCGGCGTTCGCTGCCGTCAGGCAAAGATTTACGGCTACGTGACCTGCCCCGAATATGTAAAGTATCGCTGGAGGTAATACGGGCTCAACAAAAACCTCCAGCGTCCCGCCGCAAACCAGCCCTGTATCGTACTTTGGATCCTGATTCAAATCGAATTTCAAGATGCGGGGCTTCTCCGACTCCATGACTTCGCGCGCCGCCTGCCAGACGTCGGCCTCCACGCATCCGCCGCCAATCGTCCCCACAATCGAGCCATCATCGCGCACCAGCATCTTCGCCGTGCGGAAGGACGGAATCGATCCCCGCACGTTAACGATGGTGGCTACCGCCCCGCGTCGCCCCCCGCGTCGCAGCTCAACGATTTGTTCGTAAATGTCCATGGCGAGCGCGTTGCCATGTTGATTATCAGTCGGTCAACAGGCGAGAGTCAATGAAGACGGAGTACTCGGATAGCGGGCTCTCAATTAGCGCCGCCCATGCAAGGCTAGCCAGTCGTAGAATTCCCTTTTTCTTCTGGAGAGTTCTTTGCTACTAATCGGGAATTTCCTCTTGAGCTCATCCGGTCGGTCGACGGCGATCCAGATTCCAGTGAAGTAGAACCCCACCCATAACACGACGAAAATCAGCAAGACCGGAATGGCGTGCAACCCACGCCAAACGCCATAAATGATCCCCGTGGCCAAGGTTGCATAAATCGTCGCCAGGCACACGCCGTAGAGCCGACCGATGTTCTTCTTATTGATCATGGCGCCGTCTCAAGAGTTCACTTGTGCAATAATCCCACCAATTCTTCAAATCTCCAAACGTTGAGATAGCGCCACTTTGTGGGGAGAGAGATTCTCATGAAAGCCGTCCGTATCCATCAATTCGGTGGCCCCGAAATCCTGACCTACGAAGACGTTCCTGACCCGCAGCCGCGCAAGGATCAAGTTCTAGTTCGCGTGAAAGCCTGCTCGCTCAATCATCTCGACATCTGGGTCCGCAAAGGATTGCCCGGCGTGAAACTGCCGCACATTCTCGGCAGCGACATCGCCGGAGAGGTCGCTGAGATCGGTGAATACGTTACCGGATTAACGCCGGGCCAGCGCGTCCTGGTCGCCCCGATGCACTTCTGCGGACACTGCGTGAAATGCCTCGCCGGAGTGCAGAACCAGTGCCGCGAGTTCACCGTGCTTGGCAATGCCGTAGACGGCGGCAACTGCGAGCTGACCGCCATTCCGGCGGCGAACATTATTCCGATCCCCGATGCGCTCGATTTCAATCAAGCCGCCAGCGTCCCGCTCGTCTTCGTGACCGCGTGGCACATGCTGGTCGGGCTGGCGGCCGTGCGTCCCGGCCAAACCGTGCTCGTGCTGGGCGCAAGCTCAGGCGTGGGCATTGCCGCCATCCAGATCGCCAAGCTGTTTCACTGCCGCGTAATCACCACCGCCGGCGACGAAGCCAAACTCGAGAAAGCCCGCGCGCTCGGCGCCGACCACGGCATCAACCACTACAAGCAAAAGATTTCCGAAGAAGTCCGAAAGATCACAAACAAAGAAGGCGTCGACATCGTGGTCGAGCACGTCGGCGCCGCAACCTGGGACGAAAGCATGCGCTCCCTCAAAACCGGAGGCAAGTTGGTGACCTGCGGGGCGACCACCGGACCCACCGTTGCACTCGATCTGCGCCATCTTTTCGCCCGCCAGTTGACCCTGCTCGGCTCCTATATGGGCACTATGGGCGAACTGCACGAAGTGCTAAGCCATGTGTTCGCGGGCCGGCTGAAGCCGGTCGTGGACCGCGCGTTTCCCCTGAGTGAAATCCGCGCGGCCCACGAATATCTGGAAAAGAGTCAAATGTTCGGCAAGGTGATCTTGAATCCGTAAGCGCCATAGCTACCGTTTCTTCTTCTTCGGAGGCTTCGGAGGCTGCTTCGGCTTCTTGTTCGCACCTCCGCCCCCACCCGTCCCAGTAACCACCGTGTTCTTCACCAGATCGACCGTAAAACTGTCCACCACCTTGGCCGCCGGCGTAGCGCCGGATGCGTATGGCGCCGACATGTAAGTGCCGACAATCTGGGTCTTGCTCACTGCCAGCCGCAGAAATCCGAAGTTGCTGGCATCGTATTGCACAAGGGTCAGGCCGTTCCCCAGCGCCAGTGGAACCTTGGGAAGCGCTCCGTTCACCTGCTGCATCGGGCCAAGATTGGTATAACCGCCCGCACCGGCTACGATGTAGGGAATCTGGAGTTGGCCTTTCGGTCCTGCAACCACATTCGTGAACCGCTGGTAATTATGGACGTGCCCCGACAACACCAGATTCGGGTAACGGCCAGTCGCCTGGAATCCGCTCATCAGAACCTGGTCGGCCACGCTGCTGCCGCTGTGCTCATCATCTCCCGAGAATGGTGGATGATGAATCGTCACAATCAATGCCCGGTTTGGATCGGCAGCCTTCAGTTCCCCTTGAAACCAGGCGACTTGGTCTGGGTGTATCTCAGCCTCGTCCTCTCCCACGTTGGAAAACAGACCGATGATCGTCGCGAACGGAGTTGTGAACGTCCAATAGACATTCGGCAAGTCCATCGGAGTTCTGACGGTGCCCGTTTTGTTTGAGCCGGGCTGACTGGGATCCTTCGCCATGAAGTTCTGCACCCAGCCGTCAAGCGGAGTTTTGTTCGGGTCTCCCGGACCATCCGTGGGGTCATCCGGCTGGCAGTCGTGGTTGCCGGGAATCGAAACGATGAACCCGGGGTAGTCTTGGTAGGTCAGGTAAAAGTTGTCCGGGTAGCGAATGATGTCGCCCGCAAAATAAATCACATCGCCGAGGTGATAAAAAAATGCGGGCTTATTGTTGGCGGGCAGGGTTTGCGCGTCCTGGGTCATCATCTCTGCCACAAACGTTTGCTGCTGGCCCCGGTAGTCACCCGTATCCCCCACTGTGTGAAACACCTGAACTCCCGCAGTGGTGATCGCCTGAACGTCAGCGGCAGTCAGCAGTTGCGACAAGTCATAACGGTACGGTGCGGGGCCATTGGGCGGGGGCAGGGGCTGAAAGGGATAGCTCGGCAGCGTCGTGTGTGCCGCTTGCACCTGCAGCTTGGCGCCTGCAATTGGAGGCCGATGACTCCGCCGTTTTCGTGCGCCCTGGCCAGCACTAAAAGAGTGCGGTGAATTCATAATCCTCTCCTTAAACTTTCGTTAAGGCGCCTTCCGTCCGGTACACACCGTTTGATGTGTAAGGCGCGCGACGTGGTTGATCCGCACTTGATCCGCAAATACGATTATTAGTTGCAACAGGGGCCGAAACCGACTAGCCAAGGGAAGTTTTGCAAAGCTTATCTCAACGGCTACTGGTGTCAAGATATTTTCGCTACGCCGCCTAGGGTAGAATAGGTTCATGCCCCGCGAACTGAACTTCGGACCCTACGTCGACGTCGAGAACGGCGCGAAGACCGTCAAGGACCTCACCTTCGGCAATCCCACGCCTGAGGGCCTGGTCCTGACCACGCTCGATTCCGCGGTCAACTGGATGCGCAAGAGTTCGATCTGGCCGATGACGTTTGGCCTAGCCTGCTGCGCGATTGAGATGATGTCGATGGGCGCCTCCCGGTTTGATATTGCTCGCTTTGGTGCCGAGGTCTTCCGCCCGTCGCCGCGGCAAAGCGATTTGATGATTATTGCCGGCCGCGTCTCGAACAAAATGGCGCCGGTCATCCGCCAGTTGTGGGAGCAGATGCCCGAGCCGAAGTGGGTAATTTCCATGGGCGCTTGCGCCACTTCGGGCGGCGTGTTTCAGAACTATGCGCTGGTGCAGAGCGTCAATCAGGTCATTCCCGTTGATATCTACGTTCCCGGCTGCCCGCCGCGTCCGGAGCAGCTCATCTACGCCATCACGCTTCTGCAGGAAAAGATCCAGAACGAGCGTGGCACTATCAAAAGGGCTCTGAACCTGACCTAGCGGGCGGACCGAAAGCTTAACCCCCAAGCCTCCAACAGCGCTATAATGGCTCGAAGTCGCCCTGGGGTGTTTTATGGAACGTCTTCGCGTCGCGTCCTTCCTGTTTCTGCCCGTTCTTCTCCCGGCGATTCTTGTCAGTGTCAGTGTACAGCCCGTCAGTGGACAGCGTGCCAGCGCACAGACCCCCAATCCAGCATCTTCCCAGGACCATCCGGCAGCACCCAGTTCGAGCGTGCAGCCGGCGCCAACGCCCGCTCCGCCCATCCCGGCGAATGCCCCGCGCATGTCGAAGCAGACGCGCTTTGAAATTATCCGCGAGTTTGAGACCCAGCTCGTTTATGCGCGGGCAGTCTTTCCGATGGGCACAAAGGGTCTCAAGCTGAGGAACGGCGCGACCTCGCCGAACGGTCTGGAGCTGCAACAGGCTCTCGCTCTCTCGGGGCCAGCCATACGGCCGGGCGATCCATCGCGCATCTCGTACGTGCAGATTAAGGACGACCACATTCGTTTCGAAATCAATGGCGGCCCGATCCGCCACAAGAAGTGGTACCAGCGCATCGAGGTGAGCGGCACTGGTGGGACTCCGGTTCAAACCTCCGGTCCGGAGGAATCAATCGCCAACCCGCACGGTACTTATCTGGATCTCTACTTCGACAAATATGTTCCCGAGATGACTCCGCGGCAATTGTGCGATCTTCTCTCTCCCGCGCTCGATTTCAATGCGCGAAATAAAGAGGAAGCGTATCTCAACACCGTGCCTCCCAAGGTGAAGGCGGCGATTCAGGCGCACCAGGTGCTGGTCGGAATGAACACAGAAATGGTGCTGCACGCCAAAGGCAAAGCGCCGAAAAAAGTGCGCGAGCGGGACGGCGAGACCGAATACGAAGAGTGGATCTACGGTGAGCCGCCGCAGGACGTCGACTTCGTCCGCATCGTGAGCGACGAAGTGGTGCGCGTCGAAACCATGAAAGTCGGTGGCCAGAAAATTGTGCGCACCGAAAAAGAAGTCATCCTCGAGAAGCCGGACAGAGACACGGAAGCCAAGAAAGAACAGGAAGACCGTCCGGCAAACGCCCCCAGCCTGCGCCGTCCCGGGGAAGATACCGAAGATGTCCCCAAACCCGCGGACGGTGCTTCTCCGATTCCTCCATCTGCACCGCCCGATAGCCCACAGCCGCCCGGAAGCCCGGGGCCGGGAGGCACGCTAGCCGCTGGCCATTGAACTGCTTCGAGTATTCCTCCACAGACTTCGACCCGCTTGAATCATTTCACGGCCACGTTCGGCCCCACATCCGCAAACGAAAACGCCAGCGAAATGTTCGCGTACTCCTGCCCGTCGACTTCCACGTAGGGATAAACAAAATAGTTGAGCGGCTTGCCGTCTTGCGCGGGATTCAACCGCAGGTCGCGGCCCATGCTGAACTGCACCCGGTTCACGTCGTGCGATCCAAAGAAGTAGTCGCGCTTCTCCGGATGCTTCCAGGCTTCGGAGATGTCGACGGGAATCCATCCCTTGCCCTCGATGTAGAAATCGGACCAGCAATGGTAGCCTGCGATCTCGGCGGAATGCTTGTCAGGCGGCAGCGGGAAGCCGATCTCGAAGCGTGCCGGAATGCCCTGCGACCGGGCCATTGCAATGAACAGCGAATGGAAATCGGTGCAATTGCCTTTCTTGGCATCGCAGGCATAGAGCACATCGCCGTGCCCCCAGCCGGTTCCGGTCTTGTCATATTTCATGGTGGTGAAGACGTAGTCGTAGATCGCGCGAGCCTTGTCGAGCGACTGAGTCTTACCTTCGGTCACTTTTACGGCGAGGTCCGAGGGCAGCCCGGTGACGGGCACCAGCGCGTCCGCCTGCAAGTCTTCCTGGCGTTCTTTATTTGTTAGGGCAACGGCCACCACTTTCGGCGATGGATTCAGCGCCACACGCTCATGGCGCACTACGTCGTACTCCACGTCGAAGTGCAGTTCGGGCTGGGTTGCGCTGCTGGCCTCGGCAAAGTAAATCTCATCGCCAAATTTTGACTCGCGTGTCTTCTTAAGCGGCAAGTCGCCCTTGGCGGAAACGATTTTTACTTCCTGATACGCATCCGACTCAGCCACCGGAATCCAAATGCGAACGCTTTTCCCCGACGGCACATTCTTGACCGTAAAGCCGTAATGAAATATGAAGTGGCGGGAATCCTGCCCGAAGGAGGATCCCGCGAGAACAAACAGAGACAGCAACACACAAAGCTTGCGCAGCATAGGCGGATTCCTTGTCAGGTTCTCAACTGAGAACTGAGAACCGAGAACTGAAAACTAGGATTGTTGGAAACGACACACGGGCGTCTTAGAGGGAAAGCCGTCAAGTGAAGCCGCGCTTGGGAATGCGCATGGGAAAAAGCGCGGGATAGACTTCCCGCGATGCGTTATTTTAGCAGGGCAATGACGACGGAGGAAAACCACATCCGGTAGAATCTCCCCATGCCTGCCGCCATCCAATGCCGCGACCTGCGCAAGACCTACGACGGCAAGGTCGAAGCCGTGCGCGGCCTCAACCTCGAGATCCAGACCGGAGAATGTTTCGGCCTGCTCGGGCCGAACGGCGCTGGGAAGACCACGACCATTGAAATTCTGGAAGGCCTGCTCGCACCCACTTCTGGAGAAGTCTCGATTCTCGGAAAACGCTGGCTCGAAGACGAACGCGAAATGCGCGAGTGGTTGGGCATTTCGCTGCAGGAAACGCGCCTGTCGGAAAAGCTCACCGTGCGCGAGACCATCGAACTGTTCGCCAGCTTCTACCGCGAACCGCGCTCATCGGAAGAGGTCCTCGAGCAACTGCAACTCACCGAGAAGGCCGACTCGTGGGTGGGCAAGCTTTCCGGCGGCCAGCGCCAGCGCCTAGCCGTAGCGACGGCGCTGGTGTGTAATCCGAAAATTCTTTTTCTCGACGAGCCGACCACCGGCCTCGACCCCCAGAGCCGGCGCCAGTTATGGGACATCATTCGCGCCTTCCAGCGCGATGGCGGCACCGTCCTGCTCACCACCCATTACATGGATGAAGCCGAGCGCCTGTGCGACCGCCTGGCCATCGTCGATCACGGGCAGATCATCGCCGAGGGTTCGCCTGCCGATTTGATCGACCGCCTCGGCGGTCATCATGTGGTCGAGTTTTCCGTGAGCGGCAACTCCGATGGCGCGGCGGTACAGACTTGGAAGGGATTGCCCAGCGTCGAGTCCGTCCGCGAGGATGACGGCATGATCGCTCTGAACGTGAAGCAGGCGCATCTGACCATCCCCGCGTTGCTCGATGCCATCGCCCGGCAGGGAAGTCAGTTGCAGCATTTGACCACGCGCCAGGCCAGCCTGGAAGATGTGTTCGTGCGGTTGACCGGACGCCATCTGCGGGAGGAGTGAGGCCGGAAATTGCTAATTGTTGATTTCTGATTGTTGATTTAAAAAACCAACAAGCTCAACTTACGTTTTCAGAACAGGCTTTTCAATCAGAAATCAACAATCAGTAATCAACAATTGGTACGGGGAGTGAAAATGAATCGCTTCATTAGGCTCGCTGTCTTCACTGCTGTTTCGACGATCGTCGCTGTCGCCGGTTGCGCGCAGGCCGCGCCAACGCTCGACCCCGCCGCTCCCTTCGCTCCCTTCGAACAATGGAAGAGCGCGATCCTCGCCGGAGATTCGCCGGCCCTGAAAGCGCTGTACAGCACCGATCCGCCGGCGAACGTCTATGTCGGCACAGTCAAGAGCGACTCCGATGCCGACGCGAATTTCTGGCTGGGCCTGAAGGCGCGCAGTATGGACGTGCATGTGATTCGCAACGAGCCGCGCCACGGCCACGTCAGTTACATTTTTCGCGCCGAGGTGCAAACCGTGGATGGAACGGCGATCACGATTACTGACGATCAGTCCTGGCTGCAGCAGGGTGATCAATGGCGTCTCATTTCGGTGGAGCGAACCGACACTCCGCACTTGAAGCAGCCGTCAGACATGAAGAAGAATATTTATCCCGCCGATGCCGACACCCACGCCGAGATCAGAGAAGCCGAGGAACGAGCCGCCCCGGAGCACAAGCGCCTGCTTCTGGTCTTCGGTGCGAACTGGTGCTTCGACTGCCACGTACTCGACTTGGCGTTTCATGGCTCGGATCTGGCGCCCATTGTCGCCGCCAACTATGAAGTGGTTCACGTCGATCTCGGGCCTGACGAGCACAAGAACGCCGACCTGGTTCAGCAATTCCAGGTCCCGCTGGACAAAGGCATCCCAGCGCTGGCGGTAGCAGAAAGCGACGGCAGATTGGTAGTGAGCCAGAAAAATGGCGAGTTCGAAGACGCCCGCGGACTTACCCCGGAAGTGCTGCTGGAATTCCTGAACAAATGGAAGCCGCAAGCGCAGTAGTTCGTTGGTGAATTAAATCTGGTGTAAGTGATTCTGGTGTAATCGAAATATGAGCATTGCTCAGGAAACGCCCGTCACCGCGGTCAAGAAATCGTCGGTCCCGCCCCGCCGCAACGGCCGCTGGTCGGGCTACCGCCATCTGCTGACGGCGCGCTTGCTCGAACTCAAACGCGAGCCGGAAGTCGTGTTCTGGGTCTTCGTGTTTCCACTGCTGCTCGCGCTCGGCCTGGGTATAGCTTTCCGCAATAAACCGGGAGATGCCGCATCAGTCGCTATTGTCGCCGGAACCGGGCCACAGGATGCGCAAGCACTTCTTACGCGCTCCCCGCAGCATGAACTCTTCAAGATTCAGATGCTGCCCGCCGCCGAAGCCCAACAGGGATTTCGTCTGGGCAAGTTCGACGTGGTGATCGAACCCGACAGCCAGGGCGGATTCGAATATCGCTACGATCCCGCGCGTCCCGAGAGCGTACTCGCGAAAACCGAAGTGAACGACGCGCTGCAATCCGCCGCCGGTCGCAAAGACGTTGTCGCGACGAAGTCGGTCACCTCGTCCGAGCCCGGCTCCCGCTACATCGATTTCCTCATTCCCGGCCTGCTCGGCATGAACCTGATGAACTCCGGCATGTGGGGCATCGGCTTCGCGCTGGTCGACATGCGCCAGCGCAAACTGCTCAAGCGTTACGTGGGCACACCCATGCGTCGCGGAGATTTTCTGCTGGCCATCATGACCAGCCGCCTGCTGCTGATGGTCATCGAGATCGGCCTGCTGCTCGTCTTCGGCGTCTTCTTCTTTCACATGCGCGTTCTCGGCTCGGTATGGTCAATCTCGCTGATCGGCGGCCTGGGATCGCTCACCTTCGGTGGCGTTGGCCTGCTCACCGCCAGCCGCGCTCAGAAAATCGAAAGCATCAGCGGCCTCATCAACCTGGTCATGATGCCCATGTGGATATTCTCGGGTGTGTTCTTTTCCTACGAACGATTCCCGGCGGTAATTCATCCACTGATAAAGCTCTTGCCCTTGACCGCGCTCAATGATGCCCTGCGCGCCAGCATTCTGCAGGGCACGCCGCTCCCGCAGCAGTGGCCGCGCTTGCTCATCTTGGCACTATGGGGTGGGATTTCGTTCGTCTTAGCCTTGAAATGGTTCCGCTGGACCTAGAAGCAAGAAAGTTCCGAGTTACCTTCCGTCGGGAGCCCCGCTCAGGCCCCGCTCGTAAATCTTAGGAGATGTTACGAACGAGGCCGTTTGCGGTGCTTGCGAAATGACTGCAGGTTACGACTTGACTAGCTTGGCAGCTTGTTTCCGCACTTTTGCCCAGCGTAGTCGTTGCGCGTCGGCGATCCGCTTGCGGGCTTCCTTGCTCAAGGTTCTTCCTGTCTTCTTGAGCGTTTTCCCGCCAGCTTGGCCTAGCGCATCTAGAGCCTTCCCCACTCTTCCCATCTCTTTTTCAAGACGGGAGTACTCGTACCGCAGGGAAGAGACTACCTTCTTCAGGTTGGTCATGTATTACCCCCTCCTAAGTCGAGGCTAACATGAACGGACAAATAAATTGGAAAAATTAGAGTCTGGCCTGCCCGTAGTTTCCCGTCGAGGGAAGAAGAGATAGCCCAGGAAATAGCGGACCTATTGCGGTTTCACATCCGCAAACAAGAATCCTTCCACCTTGCTTAGGTCGTCGGTGTCACGATTGAAGACCACTTCCCGGCGCGAATCGGAAAAACGAGTATCCCAAAGAAGAAACTTGCGGATCGCGGTTGATTCCGACACGCCCGAGTCAACGCCGTTCGAACTTGCGATCCACATATAGACGATTCCGTGCACCACATAGACGTGCGAATTCCAGCGCATCAGCGCCGCATGCTGGTTCAGAAACCAGCCAACCAGCAGGCCGGAATTCACCGCATCCGGCGTGAGATAGGTGGCGCTCACCATGATGGGCCGGCCGTCGCCCAACAGATGCCGCCCTTGCAGCTTACTGGCGACATCCTTCAACGACTTAGGGTCGGCGGCCTCCACGCTATCTTCCAGTGCAGAGTCTTTGCCGCAGCATATCTCATGGTCGTGAAATACAGTATCCAACGAAGTCAGCATGACGTCGGCAGAATGCAGCGACCGCGCCGTCAACGAGGGCAGATCATGAACCTGAAGCTCCTGATCCTGATAGAGGAGTTGCCCCTCAGCCAATCCACATGCAGCGAGGCAAAAGACCACCAGCCTGATCAGTGCCCACGAAGCAGACCCGTGACCCTGGAGCTTCAATAGAGCACCTCCGGCCCAGATCAATTGTAGATCGTTCACGCGGCTTTCTTAACCACCTTTGCGAAACTTTACACCTGTTGTATTAGCGGATTTTGACGACTAATCCTGGAGTCGCGGTACTAGTGGTACTAAAGGTCCGACTGAAAGCCTTCTAACTCGGCCCGATTGTTGGCAGGAATCGCGGGGCCTGCCGTGCCTTGGTGGCTTGCTCAAACGAATAAGCCAGCTTGATCAAGGTGGGCTCGCTCCAGGCCCGGCCAAAGAATGAAATGCCCACCGGCAAGCCGGAAAGAAAACCAGCGGTCACATTAATGTTAGGATAACCCGCGACCGCAGCGGCGTTAGAACTGCCGCCCGCCACGTGGTCGCCATTAACCAGGTCTGTGAGCCACGCCGGACCGCCCGTGGGGGCCACAATGGCGTCAAGATGGTGCTGATCCATCAGCGCGTCAATACCCTCGGTGCGCGCCAGTTGATGGTTCTTAGCCAGAGCATCCACATATTCTTTGTCAGTCAGCGGTCCCTTGGCCTGGGCCTTCAGAAACAAGTCCTGGCCGAAGTAGGGCATCTCTTTCTGCCGGTTGTGGTCGTTGAATTCAATGATATCTTGCAGCGTACGCACCGGCGCGGACGTCCCAAGGCGCGCCAAATAGGCATTCAGATCGGCCTTCAGTTCGTACATGAAGACGAGTAACTCGCTCTCGTCGAACTTCCCGAGCGTTGGAATGTCGGCAGGATCGACCAGCGTCGCTCCCTGATGTTTCATTGCGGTGAGCGACTCCTCCATAAGCGCGTCCACCGCGTCGCTGAAGCCGAAATACTTTCGTGCTACCCCGATGCGCGCGCCCTTCAGTCCATCGGGATCACAGAACTGCGCGTAGTCGGTTTGCGATTTGCCCACGCTGGCCGCGGTCGCCCCGTCGTCCGGATCAACCCCGGTCAGCGCGCCCAGAAGAATGGCCGCGTCGCGCACAGTGCGACACATCGGCCCCGCCCCATCCTGACTATGCGAAATCGGAATGATGCCGGCGCGGCTGACCAGGCCCACCGTCGGCTTGATTCCCGCCAGCCCGTTCGACGACGACGGACAGACAATCGATCCGTCGGTTTCAGTGCCAATTCCGGCCGCGGCCAGGTTCGCGGAAATGCCCGCGCCCGTGCCCGAACTCGACCCGCACGGGTTGCGATCGAGCGCGTACGGATTCTTCGTCAGTCCGCCGCGCCCGCTCCATCCGCTGGTCGAATGGCTGGAACGGATGTTCGCCCACTCGCTCAGATTCGTCTTGCCCAGAATCACAGCGCCGGCTGCGCGCAGCCGCTGCGCCACGAACGAATCCTTCGACGGCTTCGAGCCCACCAGAGCCAGCGACCCGGCCGTGGTCATCATGCGATCCGCCGTGTCGATGTTGTCCTTTATCAGCACCGGAATGCCGTGCAGCGGCCCGCGCGGACCTTTGGCTCTGCGTTCCTGATCGAGAGTGTCGGCAATCGACAGCGCGTCCGGATTGAGCTCGATGATCGCGTTCACCGCCGGACCGTGCTTGGCGCTATCCGGCTTATCGATCTCATCGATGCGTCCCAGATATTTCTCCGCCAGCAACCGCGCGGTAAACCTGCCCGACTTCATCCCATCCTGCAGTTCTGGAATCGTGATCTCATCGAGCTCGAACGGCTTGAGTTCGAACACGCTGATCTCGAACGGTTTGACCTCAGGCGTTGTAGCAGCAGTCGACGGTGCGACGGCACGGCCCGCGCTCAGTGCCGGAAGCAACGCGGCCGTTCCACCTGTAGTCAAGGCAGCTTGCAGAAATCTGCGGCGCGAAGCGCCAGAGTTGGATGGTCCCATAATCTCCCTGTGATTCGCAGAATGCGATTCGTATGAGAACTGTTCTACAGGCCGACTATTTAAACACGAACGGCTCGATGAGTTCACGAGACGTGCTTTGAAGGTTGTGACGGTTTTGCGAGGGTGATAAGCTAAGGTCGTTCTCCGGGCATTTCGTCGGCCGTGAGCGGGAGTAGTTCAGCTGTAGAACGCCAGCTTCCCAAGCTGGATGTCGCCGGTTCGATCCCGGTCTCCCGCTCCATTTTTCCAATTACTTAGCGAGATCGCCGCAGCTCGAGGTGTGCAGTTCGGCTCAGAATCGTCGGCTCGATCCCGACCAGATCAACCCGATCAGGTCCACGCGGCCAGGTCCACCCGACCAGGTCCACCAAACCAGGTCCACCAATCCCACGCGCCGAACTTAATCAGTATGCAGAAACCGATGGACCTGATTCTGTGGACCCGACCTTCTTGTGGGCGTCTATTGCGTCACCGCTAACCCGTCGGACCCGACCGATTGACCACTCACCGAATACGGAGAACTGGGCACCTGCGTCAGGCCTCCATCCGCTTGACCGACCGCAAAGCCGTACATCAGCCCAGTTTCCGGCTTACCGTTCGACGGATTATATGCGCCCAGCGCGAAGACGAAGCTCCCTGAAGGATCTGAGCGAACTACGTCATTGAAGGATACTGGTGGGTAACATCCGGCTCGTAAACTTGGTCGAAGAGTGAGACGATCAAGCTGGCCTGCGTGATGTAGACCAGCAGGTCCTTGTCCCCCACTTCGCCCGCATGGGGCCTTAGTTTGAACGAAGAATTCAGGAACTTGCGCGGGCTCATGCTCAGGCAGATCCGGTCGAAATATCCCTTGAGTTGCTGGCCCGCCGCGTTAAGCACATCGTCGGTACGCTTACCTGGGGCGACAGAAAGAACTTGAAGATCGGCATACGGAATTGGACCTCTTACAAATTTGCTCTCGAAGGATCGCCCCGACCAAACGAAGACCAAACCAAGCCAAACCAAACTAAGAAAGAGCGCCAGTATACACCCGGTTTTTTGGGGCTTGCCGTCAGGATGCCGGCGGTGCAACGCGAGGATATAATTCCCCGCACTTATGCCTCCCGACGAGAGCGGGCTTGTCCCACTTACTTCATCGTTAGCGATCCGCCTGGCGGTAACCGCAGCCGCGCTCCTGATCTGGTTCTGGACGCAATCCATGATCGGCGCGCGCAGCGTGCCCACTGCCGGAATCGGTGACCGAATCCACGCCTTCACCGCTCCGGCGAATCTTTACCTGCATCAACATCCCACCGCAGCCAACGCGCTGCTGATGGTCAGCTCGGGCATCGTCGATCTGCTCGGCATTTTTCTCCTGTCGATGTGGATCTTCCGGGGCGAGTTGCGGCCTTTCCTGGGACTCGTCATCGTGCTCGGTCTGCGCCAGATCATGCAGGCCTGCGTCGCGCTGCCCGCGCCGCCGGATGCGATCTGGCACAATCCCGGCTTCCCCTCATTGCTCGTCACCTATGGCGTGGCCAACGATTACTTCTTCTCCGGCCACACCGCAATCGCCGTCCTCGGCGCCACGGAACTTTCCCGTTTCGGCAGACGTTGGTTGACGGCTGTTGCCGTCGGAATCGTGCTTTTTGAAGCCGCCGCCGTTCTCACCCTGCGTGCGCATTACACCATGGACGTCTTCACCGGCCTGGTCACCGGGCTCTACGCCGCATACCTGGCGCAAGGCATTAGGAACGGTTTCGGGTTCCACGAAATAGCGTGAGGTCATAGGTCCGAGGTCGGGCCTTTTCGTCACCATCCCGAAGAGTGGCGGGCAGTGTGCTACGAAACTTACGCGACAGCCCGCGACATCATCTCCCATCGTCGTATTCGTTAGATCGCTCTGAGTAAGTAAGGCGCTAGTAAAGGTCGATCTCGTAAAGACCGATCTTAGATAAAGATCGCCCTCGCTTTAGACACCGGAAAGGACCACGGAGTGGAAACTGCGGCCAAGCCAGCCCTCGCCCCCGTCACCGCTGAACCCAAGCTCTCCGAACCCAAGCCAGTGCCGACCCCGGCGCTGTTACTAGCCATGCTGAAGGTATCGGGAAAGGTCAGCGACCTAATTCTGTCGCCCGGAAGCTATCCCGTGGTCGAACGGTCCGGCATGCTGGTGCCCGTCAAAGTCTGGGGCATGCCGCCGTTGACTCCCGAAGACACTCGCCGCATCTCCTATGAACTGATCGCCGGTAACAAGCAGGCCGTCGATGCCCTGCAAACTCTAGGCTCCTGTGACATTTCTTATCGATTGCCTGGCCATTGCCGATTTCGCATCAACGTGTTTCAGCAGCGCGGCAGCCATGCGATTGTCATGCGCGTGATTCCGCAGACAATTCCCAGCCTTGCCGAACTTAATCTGCCCGCGCGGCTGGCCGAAATCGCCGACCTGCGCAATGGCATTGTCCTGGTTACGGGGCCTACGGGATCGGGCAAGTCCTCCACCTTGGCAGCCATCCTAGACCGCATCAACGAAACCCACGCTTTTCACATCCTCACCATTGAGGATCCCATCGAGTTCACGCATCGCCACAAGAAGTCAATCGTTCACCAGCGCGAGCTGCACAGTGACACTCCCAGCTTCGCGCTCGCCCTGCGAGCCGCCCTGCGGCAAGCTCCCAAGGTAATTCTCGTGGGCGAAATGCGCGACAAAGAAACCATCGAGATCGCACTCGAGGCCGCCGAGACCGGCCATCTGGTTCTCTCTACCCTGCATACCATCGACGCTTCCAAAACCGTCGAGCGCATCGTCGGAGTCTTTCCCCTGGCCGAGCAACACACCATTCGCAATCGCTTGGCGAAGAGCTTCCGTTTCATCGTTTCGCAGCGCCTCATCCCTCGCCAGGACGGCAATGGCCGGGTCGCCATCGTGGAAATTCTGAAATCAACCCTGCGAACCCGTGAATATCTGGAAAAGGGCGAGCACGACGGCAAAACGCTCCTTGAGGCCATGCAGGACGGCGACACCGAAGGCATGCAGTATTTCGACGGCGAGATCGAAAAACTCGTTCGCGCCGGTCTTGTCGGCATTGAGACCGGACTTGCCTACTCCACCAATCCCGGCAATCTGCAACTGCTTCTGGCCGACTGTGCCGCCGCCACTCCCGAACCATAGGCGCAATCCAGCAGTTCAACTTCATCCTCTTTCGCAGCCTGCCGAAAAACTTCACAGCTCACCGACCCGATTTTGGGTGGCGCAGCGCTTCAAGCGCTGCGATGAGGCCTTTCCTTTTCATAAGGGGCTTTAGCCCCTGAGGTCACTAAAGCGACTTTTCAGCAAACCAAACTGCCGCAAGCCTTAGAATCAACCGTATCCGTGGTCTTGGGTCCCTGATTGTGACGCTCACGGAAAAACCCGCGACGCAACGCCTGCGCATCACGCTCCGCGGAGCCGTGCAGGGCGTAGGGTTCCGCCCATTTGTCTACCGCCTGGCCACCGAAATGTCTCTCAGCGGCTGGGTGCTCAATTCCTCCGCAGGACTGGTCGTAGAAGTCGAAGGCACCTCTGATCAGTTGACCCGCTTCGAGCAGCGGCTGGAGCAGGAACGTCCCAAAGCCTCGGTCGTGACCGCCCGCGAATTCGCCTGGCTCGCAGCCGAGGGCGCGACCCGTTTCGAAATTCTCGCCAGCGACCACGATGCCAGCAAGACCGTCAACGTTCTGCCCGACCTGGCCACCTGCCCCGACTGCCGCGCAGAACTGCTCGACCCCAACAATCACCGCTTCGAATATCCCTTCACCAACTGCACCAACTGCGGCCCACGCTACACCATCGTGGTCGATATCCCCTACGACCGCCCCAACACCACCATGCGCGATTTCGTGTTGTGCCCCAGCTGCCGCGAGGAATACGAGAATCCAACCGACCGCCGTTTCCATGCCCAACCCAATGCCTGCCCAGTGTGCGGCCCGCGCCTCGACGGCGCCATCGCAGACGCGGTCGAAGCTCTTCGCCAGGGTGAAATTGTTGCTCTAAAAGGCATCGGAGGATTCCAGCTTCTCGCCGACGCCCGCAATCCCGCGGCCGTGGCCCGTCTTCGCCAGCGCAAGCATCGCGAGGAGAAACCCTTCGCTGTCATGATGCCGTCGCTCGAAGTGGCGCGGGCATACTGCGAAATATCGCCAGCCGAAGTTGCTCTCCTCGAATCGCAGGCCGCGCCCATCGTTCTTCTGCAACCCAAGCTTCTGCAACCCAAGCTTCTACAACCCAAGCCCGCCACGGACATAGCCTCAGGCTTGGCATGGAACGTCGCGCACTGCTCCCCGTATCTCGGTGTGATGTTGCCCTATTCACCGCTGCATCATCTGCTCATGCAGGAATGCCGCTTCCCCTTGATCGCCACCAGCGGAAACCGAAGTGACGAGCCCATCGCGATCGCCAACGAAGAAGCTGCCGTTCGCCTAAAGGACATCGCCGACCATTTCCTGATGCACAACCGCCCGATCGTGCGGGCCTGCGATGATTCCGTCGTCCGCCTCACTCGCGGATGCGCTGGAATCCTGCGCCGCGCCCGTGGCTACGCGCCCCTCGGCATTCACGTCGAGCACGACCTGCCGCCGGTGCTCGCAGTAGGCGGCCATCTCAAGAACACGGTGGCAATCGGCGTAGGCCGCGACATTTTTCTCAGCCAGCACATCGGCGATCTCGAAACCGTCGAAGCGCGGGGAGCGTTTCAAAAAGCGATTGACGACCTGTGCCGCCTCTACAGTTTCAAACCGGAGGTCGTTGCCTGCGACCTGCATCCCGACTACGCCTCAACCCACTGGGCAGAGGAGTCCGGATTGCCCGTGATCCGCGTACAGCATCATCAGGCGCACGTCGCAGCCTGTGCCGCAGAGAACAATGTCGATGGCCCCTACCTTGGCATATCCTGGGACGGCACCGGATACGGCCTCGACGGCGCCATCTGGGGCGGCGAGTTCTTCCGAGTTGAAGGGAATCAAGCGGAAGGGAACCAGTTCCAGCGCATCGCGCATCTGCGTTCATTCGGCCTGCCAGGCGGCGATGCCGCGGTGCGCGAGGGCTGGCGCTCGGCCGAGAGTCTGAGGTTCGAAGTTGGAGGTTCAGAACTAGAGCGCCCCGACACGGAGGATCAAACGCCGGGGAATCCCCGATTGGACCGCGCCAACATCCGTTATATGCTCCGCCACGGCATCAACATCGTCCCCACCACGAGCGTGGGCCGATTGTTTGACGCCGTAGCCTGCATGACTGGCGTAGCCCGGCAGAACCACTTCGAAGGCCAAGCCGCAATGTTGCTCGAAAACGAAATCGGGCTCTTGCGCACCGAAGAGGCGTATCCTCTACCCGATGGAGACTGGGGTCCAATGATTTTGGCCGTGCTGGCCGACAAGCAGGCTGGAGTTGCAGTACCACTCATCGCGGCCCGGTTTCACAATGCGCTGGTTGGTTGGATAGTAGAAGTCGCATCAACCGCCGGCCTGAAGCAAGTCGTGCTGAGCGGCGGAGTTTTTCAGAACCGTTATCTAACCGAGCGCGCGGCAGCTGCCTTGGAGTCTCGAGGCTTTGAAGTACACACGCACCACTCGGTGCCGCCCAACGACGGCGGCATCGCGCTAGGGCAGGCAGTGATGAGCAAGCTGTAGCGCCGCTACGAGGACCGGGAAGGGCGCGACTTCAAGTCGTGCCAAAAGAGCCGCGAAAAAGAAGGCGGTTTTAGCCGCTGAGGTAGGGGAGGTTCGAACATGTGTCTCGCAGTTCCAGGCCGAGTGATCGAAATCATGGACGATGGCGACATCGCTTTCCGCCGTGGCCGCGTCGACTTCGGCGGCATCCGCAAGGAAGTCAATCTCGCCTACGTTCCCCAAGCCGAAATCGGAAAATATGTTCTCGTCCACGTCGGTTTCGCCATCAGCGTGATCGACGAGGTCGAAGCCCACCGCGTCTTCAAATATCTCGAAGAAATCGGTGGCCTGAAGGAGGAACTCGGTGAAATTCCTCAGTGAATATCGCGATCAGAAAGCCGCCGAACAGTTGTCGCAACAGATCTGGAAAAAAGTAACCCGCCCCTGGACCATCATGGAAATCTGCGGCGGGCAGACTCACACCATCGTGAAGAGCGGCCTGGAAGATTTGCTGCCCAGTAAAATCACGCTGGTGCACGGCCCCGGCTGTCCGGTCTGCGTCACGCCGATTGAGTTGATCGACAAAGCCGTGGCCATCGCGCACCGCCCCGACGTAATCTTCTGCTCTTTCGGCGACATGCTACGCGTCCCCGGCTCGACCAAGAGCCTGTTCGACGCCAAAGCCGAAGGCGCCGACGTGCGCATCGTCTACTCACCACTCGACGCACTGAAACTCGCCAAGACCAATCCCGAGCGTCAAGTAGTTTTCTTCGCCGTCGGCTTCGAAACCACGGCGCCCGCCAACGCCATGGCTGCCTGGCAGGCCGATCACGACAACGTCGACAATTTCTCGCTGCTGGTCTCGCACGTGCTGGTTCCTCCCGCCATGGAAGCGCTGCTCTCGTCCCAGAATTGTGTCGTGCAGGGCTTTCTTGCCGCCGGCCACGTCTGCACCGTCATGGGCTACGAAGAATATTTTCCGATAGCCGAGCGCTACAAAGTTCCCATTGTCGTCACCGGTTTCGAGCCGCTCGACATTCTGGACGGAATTCTCATGACGGTCAGCCAGTTGGAGGAAGGCCGCCACGAAGTCGAGAACCAATACGCCCGCGCCACACGCCGCGAAGGCAACCGTCCCGCGCAGGAACGCATTATCGAAGTCTTTGAAATCGTGAACCGCCAATGGCGCGGCCTGGGCGAGATTCCCGCCAGCGGCTTCCGGTTGCGCGGACGTTTCCAGAAGCATGACGCCAATCTCCGCTACCCGTTTTCAGGCGTACCCGCGCAGGAGTCGCCGGAGTGCATCAGCGGATTGATTCTGCAAGGCATCAAGAAACCGCACCAGTGCGCGGCGTTTGGAGTGAAGTGCACGCCGGAGAACCCGCTCGGCGCTCCCATGGTTTCGTCCGAGGGCGCATGCGCGGCTTATTACCACTATGGCAGACGGCAAAATAATGACCGAGTTCAACTTGAGTTGTCCAGTACCCCGAGTCGCTGACGATCGCATCGTCCTGGCCCACGGCGGCGGCGGACGGCTGACCCACCAACTCATCGAAAAGATTTTTATGCCCGCGTTCGGCAATCCCTTGCTCGAACAGCGGCACGACGGCGCCGTCCTTTCGCTCGAAAGCGTGAAGCCTGGTTCGCGCCTGGCCTTCACCACCGATTCGTTTGTTGTGCACCCGCTGATTTTTCCCGGCGGCACCATCGGCGACCTCGCCATCTACGGCACCGTCAACGACCTCGCCATGTGCGGCGCGCGCCCGCTCTATCTAAGCGCCGGATTCATTCTCGAAGAAGGCCTCGCCATGGACACGCTCCGCGCGGTGGTCTCCTCGATGCAACAGGCCGCGGCAAAGGCAGGCGTTCAGTTGGTCACAGGCGACACGAAAGTCGTCGACCGCGGAAAAGGTGACGGCATTTTCGTCAACACCTCAGGAATTGGATTGATCGAAGCGAATGTGAAGACCATCGGCCCAGCATCGGTGCAAGTGGGCGACGCCGTAATCGTCAGCGGTGATCTCGGCCGCCACGGTGTCGCGATTCTTTCGGTGCGCGAAGGCCTGGAATTCGAATCGCCCATCCTGAGCGACACAGCATCGGTTTGGCCCGCGGTAGAGGCGCTATTGAATGCTGGAATCGAAATCCACTGCCTGCGCGACCTGACCCGTGGCGGCCTGGCCACCACGCTGAACGAGATCGCATCCGACCGCAACATCTGCATAAAGCTCGAAGAATCGCTCATCCCCGTGCAAGAAACTGTTCAGAGCGCCTGCGAAATTCTCGGCCTCGATCCGCTCTACGTCGCGAATGAAGGCCGCTTCGCCGTCTTCGTCCCCGCCGCACAGGTGGATGCCGCTCTCGATATCATGAAGAAGATTCCCGTCTCAGAAGGTTCAGTCTGCGTAGGAAAGGTAGAAGAGAGCCCCGCCCGCACGGTAGTCCTGCAAAGCCGCATCGGCGGCAACCGCGTAGTCGACATGCTGAGCGGGGAACAGCTCCCGAGAATCTGCTGAGCCCCGCACCATGCCTAAACCCCTGAACCGCGCGCCACCTACGGCGAAGTTGGATTCAGACTATACACAACCCCGGCGCCATATTCGCTGCCAACGGTGTTTCCATCGATTTGAGTCTCTCCCCAGAGCTGTCCATCATTCGCCGAAATGAGATAGCTCGGATAGTCTCCCACCGCTGACCTGGTCGAGAAAGGAGTCAGAGTCTGAACAATGCTGCCATCGGTGGACGAAATCGTCAGGATTTCCTCCGGCGCGGTAAGGGCCATCCAAAAGTTACCGTCGCCGCCACGAACCAGCGGGCTGGTCGGCGACGTAAGCAAGGAAAAGTTGGGAAGGGCGGGATACGCCTCAACAATCGTGCCATTGAGCTGCAACTCCAGCAAGCCCACTCCCGTCGTGACATTCTCGTAAAGGCCATAGAGATGCCCATTTGCGCCCAAAACCGGCAAGACGGGTACAGACGGTCCCACGTTGGCGGGAAAGCTCAGCAGAGTGGACTGCAACTTTCGCGTGGCTTCACTGTAGTGGAAAAGGTATGGGCTGCGGATGGTAAAGCCGTAGAGTGTCCCGTCCGGGCCGACCACCAGGCTAGACGGGTTGGCCTGAGTCGAACTGAAGTTCACAACGACCTTGTAAGTCGCCGTAGCCACATTGAACTCGAAGATGGTGCCACAATTGGCGCAGCCCGTGCCGCCATATAACGTCGTGCCATAGATATTGCCGTCGTTGCCCACGGCCAGTCCTTGCAGCACAAAGCCATCCGTGCAGTCGATGCAGAACGAGTGCAGCAACTGGAACCCGCTGCCATCCTTGTTCAGCCGAAACAGCGCTCCATAATTGGTGGCTCCGCCGGTAAGCGTTTCGCCATAGAGCCGCCCGTCCGAGCCTTCGATCAGAAAAATAGGATTGCTTCCATCGGGCCAGTTGTGCTGCTTCCCCGGCCCAAACTTGTGCAACACGGTAAAGTCGCCAGCAGGGCTGAGCGAAAATACCGCTCCTCCGGAGTTTCCTCCCACATTTTCTTGCGTGGTTGATTCGGCTGTCCCGTAGAAATTGCCATCAGAAGCCTGAGTGATTGAAGTGGGTGTGCCGCCGCTCGGGCAAACCCCTTGCCCCTGTGGGCCAGAGCATAGAAAGGTGTGGACTGGGATCGGTGTCTGTCCACCCGCATAGGCGCCGACTGACAGCGACGCGGCAAGCAGAGTGCATCGCAAGCTTGGTTTCATGGGAGGTGCCTCCGGAGGCTACTGATAGCTCATCCTCTAAACCGAGTTGTCATAGCGGTGTCAACAAAATGTAAAAAAGAACAAGCGCGGCAATGGTTCGGGATTGTTGCCGCAGGTTCGCCTGCTTACCGGATGGTGTGAATTCGAATTCCTAACTTAAGGCTCTTCCACGAGCGATCAGCAGTGTAAACCGGTGCGCGCAGAGCGAGGCCAAGCGCCAGACAGGCGCGGTCTCCCAGCGATAAGCCCAGGGCGCGAGTTTGGGCAATCATGCTGCCCGCGGCCCGGGCGTGCTCGGCCGTGAAGGGAATCGCCTCTCGGACCGAGCCCGTCGTATCTGCCCACGCCTCATCAGCGGGCCATCCCGAACTCACCAACTTGCTCTGCACCTCGGCGAGGTTGACTGTGCTGATGATTGCCCGCGTCAAAAACTCAGGCGTGATTTTCTCGGATCCCCGCTCCTGATGAATCACCGCGAGCAGGACGGAAGCATCTATCACGACCCTATTCACGCTTGGCTGCCTCGCGCCGCTCGGCGAGCAGTTCGTCCACCAGCGAGACACCGCGCTTCACGTACTTCCGAGCATGCTGCTGGGCACGCTCAATCCGGTGTTTCATGGTTGTGATCCGTAGCTCGTCGTCCTCCAGCCGCAGTAGAACTTCGTCGCCGGGATGGATGCCGAGAGCTTTTCGAAAGGAAGCAGGAATCACCACCCGTCCGTTCTCATTGATCCGCAACCTGGTTTCGGTATCCATTGCATTCCTCCTATCGCTATGACATAAGTGCAAATTAGTGTCATATATAAATAAATATGACAATATTGTATCATTTGCCAGCTACACAATGCCGTGAGGACACTGAACCGTCACTCCGGCTAGCCAAAGCTGATCTCAATATAAGTATCTGATCTTGACCACATCATCGAAATCCGCGCCAACCAATACTTGCGGTTGATCGTCTGCCGCGCCCGGGCGTGGTCCTCCGCTGGCAGAATCCTTGCGGTCGCGGCAATTTCCGCACCCGTCACTCTGCCGCGCATGGTGCACGGCGCCACACGCACCTGCGGATTATTGCGAATCCGCTTCGTCTTCCCCATTTTGCTGAGCGTCATCACGTAAAGTTTCCCATCGTCCTCGCCAAACCACACCGGAGTCGCGACGCCCACTCCGGTCTTGCGAAGCGTTGTCAGGGAAATATATTTCTGACCTTGAATGGCGGCAGGAATCTCGCTGGGCATAGGCCCCATTCTAGAATGGCAGCAGAAAAAAGTCGCCGCCGGCAGCCTTTTCTGGTCGCGGCCCCTGTCATCTCTGGTGCACATCCTCTCGCGTCGATTGCTCCCGTCCGGTCAACTGTGTTACAAGCCTGAACATGCGTAAATGGATGAAAGATCGACTACAGCGCCGCAAGAAGAAAACTCCGGAGTCAGGAAGTCAGCCGGCGCCTCCGCCTCTGCAGCCAGCCTATTTCGATGCGGAGCAATCTCCCAGCCCCGCGCCCGAGTCGAGCCATCTGGATTCTCCAAAGCTCGAGTCCAGTCATGACGAAGCAGAAGTTCCAGTCGCATCCGAACCAGAGTTCGAAGCGCAGCCTGCGCCCGCGGAGTCATCGGACGCGCCCGCGTCATCGCGCCCGCCCGCCAGCGCCGACGGCCAGCGTGGTCGCGGACGAAGACGACGTGGTGGCCGCGGCCGTGGTGGACGCGGTCGAGAACAAGCCGTTGCGCAGGCCTTCACTCCGGCCGCCGCGAAAGGCATCATTCCCGAAGTTGGCGTCTCCGAAATTGGCCTCGATGCGGTAGAAGAGGATGGAGCAGAAGAAGCAGCGGCGGAAGAAGCCGCGCCCGAAACTCCCAAGTCAGCCGCCCAGCCTGCGCCGCAAGCGCCCCGTGCTCCGGCCGCGGTGCCCGCGGCCTCGACCCGTCAGCCCAAAGGCATCGTGGTTCTCGCCATCGGATTGCCCGGTTCCGGCAAGAGTTCCTGGTTCAAGCGTCACAACGTGGTCCCGCTCTCCAGCGACATGGTGCGCTCGCTTTTGTTCGATGACGTCCGCGAACAGCGTTTTCAGGATCTCGTGTTTTCCAACCTGCGCTCGATGCTGAAGGCTCGCCTCATCGCCAAGCGCCCCATGAATTATGTGGACGCCACCAACCTGACACCGCAGGAACGCCAGCACTGGATCAAACTCGCCAAAGACTACAACTATGAAGTCCACGCCGTATTTTTCGACGTTCCGGTCGAAGTCTGTCTCGAGCGCCACCAGCGCCGCGATCGCGTCGTCCCCGAAGACGTAATGCGCCGCATGGCCGCCAAGCTGAAAGCTCCCGCGTTCGAAGAGGGCTTTGCGAAAATAACAGTCGTCCGGGTGAAGAAGAAGGAATAATAGCCCTCGCTTCAGGGAAAGCATGTGGCTCGCAGCCGCGAAGCGGGATAGAGTACAGCCCACAGCCTGCCCTGAGCTTGCCGAAGGGGCGCAAGCCGTGGGTGACCGCGAATGAATCGAAATCAGCCCCGAAGGGGCGAAAGAATCTGCCCGACGCGTCACCCCTTCAAATGCGGCAACAACTCCTTAAACGCTGCCGACGAAGACGACCGCATCAATTCATAGATCATCATCTCGGTCGACGAAATCACCGCCTCCGCCGCCCGCATTCTCTCGAGGCCAATCTTCCAATTCCACTCCGTCCGCGAACTGACCGCATCCGACGCCACGTGCACCAGATATCCCTCGCGTAGCGCGCCCAGCGCTGTCTGCGTCACGCAGATGTGGCTCTCCATCCCGCACAGCAGCAGCGTGTTGCGCTGGCCCGGCAGTTGCTTGAGAGCACCGCAAAAAGCGTCGCTGCCGAAACACGAAAATAAAGTTTTATCAATCACTTCCGCCCCCGCCAGCAGCGCAGCGATCTCTGGCACCGTTCCTCCCAGACCTTTCGCATACTGCGTGCTGACCAGCGCCGGAATCTTCAGAATGCCAGCCGCGCGAATCAGAAGCCCCGCGTTCCGCACCAGCCGTTCCTTCTGAAAAATCGGTGGCAGTAGCTTCTCCTGAATATCGATCACCACCAGCGCACACAGCTCAGGCTCCAGCCGACGGCGCGCCGTCTCGGCATAGGTGGAAGTAGTTGCGGCATTCTCGAAAGTGGTGACCATATCCGTTTACCTCACAGGGCGGACCAAAGGCGTCACGGGAATTCTAACGCGCTCTCTGCGCCTTCGTGATACCTACGGTTCCGGTTCCCGGTTGACCGCGCTTCGCCCCGGACCATAAAATAAAAAAGGTTGCGAGCTCCACCTCCAACCCAAGAACTGCCCCCTCGTTCAACGGCTAGGACACCTGCCTCTGGAGCAGGTTATCGGGGTTCGAATCCCTGGGGGGCAGCCAAAGATTTCTATCTAACTCTTATTCGCTCTCTTGCGGTACTTCGCCGCCTCTGATTTTCAGTAGCGGCCCGAGCTCCCCATCCGGTACCATCTCACTCCGAGGCCGGGCCAGAGATTTTTCTTTGCCGCCCGTTACTCGCGATCTCGCGCATGCGAACCTATCGGAGACACTACCGTCTCGCCACACTCGCGCTTCTCGCGCTGCTCATTTGTGTTCCGGGAGCGGTTCCCGGCGCGTTCGCGACGAATAGTACGCAAATCGTCGTCGTCCCCGTCGCCAACATGTACTCTCACCCCAGCGACCAGTCCGACGTCGTCTCGCAGGCAATCTACGGCAGCAACGTGACCCTGCTGACCGCGCGCGGCGAATGGTGCCGAATTCAAACCGCCGACCATTACAAAGGATGGGTGCCCAGCCGCCACCTGCGCCTGGTTCAGAGCGGCGCCGGCTATGCCACGACAGGTGTCGTCGTCCAGGTGGAAAGCCTCTTCGCCAATCTGTATCGCGAGCCCGATGTGACCCGCCACAAGCCCATCCTCACCATTCCTTTCGAGGCGCACCTGGAAGTGATCCCGGACGAAAAAGACGATAAAGAGGAGAAGACCGAGAGAGCAACCACGCCAAAAAAAGGAACGACAAAAGATACAGAAATGAAAACTACACCCGAGGGCTGGCTCCAGGTGCGTCTCCCCGACAAGCGCAGCGCCTGGATCCAGTCGGCCGATGTGGTTCCCGACCCGAAGCCTCTATCCATTCCCGAGTCCATCGAATTGGCCAAGCGTTTTCTCGGCCTACCCTATCTTTGGGGAGGCAGCTCCAGCTTCGGCTTCGACTGCTCCGGCTTCACGCAAATTCTGCTGCGCGCCCGTGGCTTCAATATGCCGCGCGATGCCGACCAGCAAGCCGTGTGGACTGGCGTAGTCCCTGTCGACCGCAAAGACCTGCAGCCCGGCGACCTGCTCTTCTTCGGCTCGTCGCCGCGCAACATCACCCACACCGCCATGTACATCGGCGACGGCCAATTCATTCAAGCTACCACCAACGGACATCCCGTCGTTCAGATAAGCCCCCTCGACGACGAGCCCTGGACCCGCCTTCTAGTAGCCAGCCGCCGAGTAAAGTGAATCGTTTCTGTTTCTCGCGTGCGGCAATGCTCATGTGAAGACAGCCGCCCTCGGTCGCCACGCGCGGGCGAAGACCCGCGGTGTAGAAAATGAACCCCGCCCGACGCAATGAATTTTTGACTTTCTGAGTTAAACTAACCCGCCGGAATCCCATGCCCCGAACTCTCGAAGCGCTGCTCACCCGCCTCGAAGCTGCCAAAAGCCGCTTCGGACCAGGCGCAGCTGCAGAAACAAAAACTCTGCTCGATCAACTCGCGCGCCACACCTTCCGCGACGCCAAATTCCTCATCCGCTTTCACGAGGCGCTGCTCTTCCTCCGTGCCTTCCCGCAGTCGCCCTCGGTTGTCCCGCCGATCGAAAAGCTGCTGAACAACTTCTACGAGCGGACCGAGCAACTTCTCGAACTTGGCCTGGACATGTCACCCTTCGACGACTTCGACACCTCCGGCATCGCCGGCACCACCATGCAGGGCACCCTCAACTTCGAAGCCGCCCGCTGGCTCGCCCGCCGCATTCCACGCAATATCGAAATCGCATGGCAAGATTTTTGGGATGACCCTCAAGCCGAATGCGCCCTGGCATCGATCTGGCCACGCTTCATTCCTCTGCTCGCCGAAGACGCCGACGTCGAAGCCAACATCCCCTGGCGCCGCTGGCTTGACGACGCCCGCGGCCGTGAGCGCGACCTCGAATGGCTGCTCCGCCGCTTCGAACAATTGCCACTTGGCCAAGTTCAACCGAGAAAGGCTCAACCAAGAAAAGCGCAATCAGAAAACGCCCAGGCAGAAAATTCCCGCACTCGCGCCGACCTCTACGATTCTCTGCGCCTTCCGCTGCGCTGGCATCTCAAGAATCTCAAGCTCTCGCGCACCCGCAACTGGAGCCGTCCGCGCCCTCGCTCCTTCTACTACCACACCGAACCCCTGATTGTCCGCAGCCAGGTCTCCCTGGCTGACGAGCTTGCCCGCCCGGCTCCGCGCCTCGTCAAACTCTCGCGCCACGAGGGCGAATCTGTCATGGACACCATCCGTGAAGTCATGGCGGTGCGCTACCGCGAACTCTACGGCACCACGCTCGGCGATCCGCGCTCCGTCGTGCGGGCAGAACTCACTCGCGGCGTCGTCATGTACTTCTGGAATCTGCCTCCCGCACGCCGTCTGCCGCTGCGCGCCTATGTCGCCGGATTCACCCTCAAGAACGGTGTTCCCATCAACTACATCGAAGCCATCGGCCTCTGCGAATGGATCGAGGTCGGCTTCAACACTTTCTACACCTACCGCCAAGGCGAAACTGCATGGATCTACGCGCAGGCCCTGCGCTGTCTCCGCGCCTTCACCGGGGCGAAAACAATTTCCGTCTATCCCTATCAGATCGGCCAGAATAACGACGAGGCTCTCGATTCCGGCGCCTTCTGGTTCTACCGCAAACTCGGCTTCCGCTCCGGCAGAATGGATTTGGAATTACTCGCCAGAAGGGAAGAGCAGAAGATCGCCACCAATCCGCAATACCGCACTCCAAAGAAAACTCTGAAGCGCCTGGCCGAAGCGCACCTGTTCTATGACTCGCCACGGCCCGAGAGAACCGTTTCGGACGTCGGGAGTACCGTGACCAGAAGCCCCGCTGCCGGAAGCCCCGTGGAAGAGCGGCCCTTCAAGGGCCGCGTCAATGCTCTTTTGAGAGAAAAGGGCTTTAGCCCTCGTGGCGATGAATCAGGCCCGTGGGACACTTTCACCACGCGCCGCCTAGCCCTGCGCGTAAATCGCCGCATGGCACGCGAGTTCGCTGGAGACGCCGAGAAAATCCGCGCCGCTTCCACCGCCCAAGTCACCCGCGCCCTAAACATCAACCCATCGCACTGGAATTCCGCCGAGCGCAACTCCCTCGAGAATTGGTCGCTGGTGTTAGCCCTGATTCCCAACCTGTCCCGCTGGTCGCGGCAAGAAAAGCAGGACGCTGCCCAGATCATCCGCGCCCAAGCCGGGCCCAATGAAATGCGCTACCTTCGTCTGACCCAACAACATCAGCGCCTGCGCGAAGAACTCCTGCGCCTGGGCTCCTAGCCTTACCCGCGAGCCTTTCTCGCAGTGCTACAGTTGTTTTGCGTACCATCCATGCCCCACCCCATCCTCCTCTACGACGGCGTCTGCGGCCTGTGCAACCGTCTGGTCCAGTTCATTCTGCAGCGCGACGCAGATGCTGTCTTCCGGTTTGCCTCGCTGCAAAGTCCGCTGGCCGAGCGGATTCTGACCCGGCACGGTGCGGATGCTGGCGATCTCGATACAGTTTATGTCGTGGTCAACTACGACCTCCCAAACGAATATCTGCTGCCTCGTTCCGACGCGGTCATCTTCATCCTCAAGCAGCTGGGAGCACACACCTTCTGTCGCCTGGTCGGGTTTCTCCTCTCACTCATCCCTCGCCCCCTCCGCGACTTGGCATACCGCATCGTAGCCCGCAACCGCTACCGCGTCTTCGGCCGCTACGAAACCTGCATTCTCCCCGCCCCCGAACATCGTGGTCGCTTCATGGATTCATAATGCAAATAGATGCAGACGCAAAGCGCCCAGAGTGTTGCACTGGCCAAAGCCAAGAGCTAAAGGCCAAGAGCCAATAGCTAAAAGCTGACAGCCTTCCCCGATCCCAGTCAAATCCAGCCCCGGGCTGTGTAGAATAAGCTGCTGCGATCTCGTGCTTCGGTTTTCAGCACGAAAAATAACTCTCCGCGCCGAGGTTTTCATCATGGCCGATCATACCGTCGTCGATAACCAGACTCGGCAGACCCAGACTCCGCAAAATCAGGGCCCCAACATCGATTCCATTCTGAACGAGCAGCGCAAGTTCGAACCGCCCGCGGAATTCAGCCGCCAGGCTCACATTCAGACTCTCGCCCAGTACGAGCAGCTTTACAAGGAGTCCATCGACAGTCCCGATACCTTCTGGGCAAATGTCGCCGACGAACTCCACTGGTTCAAGAAATGGGACAAGGTTCTCGAATGGAATTGTCCCTGGGCGAAATGGTTTGTTGGCGGCCAGATCAATCTCTCGTACAACTGCCTCGACCGTCACGTCGAAACCTGGCGCAAGAATAAAGCCGCGATCATCTGGGAGAGTGAACCCGGGGAAGTACGCGTCCTGACTTATCAGCAACTGCATCGCGAAGTGCAGAAGTTCGCGAATGTGCTGAAAGGTCTTGGTGTAAAAAAAGGTGACCGAGTCGCCATCTACATGGGCATGACGCCCGAGCTTCCCGTCGCCATGCTGGCCTGCGCCCGCATCGGCGCGCCCCACACCATCGTCTTCGGAGGATTTTCTTCCAACGCTTTGGTCGACCGCATTCACGACTCGCAAGCCACGGCCGTCATCACGCAGGATGGATCCTACCGCCGCGGCGCCGAAGTTAAATTATTCCCCGCGGTAGAAGAAGCGCTGAAGTCGTGCCCCAGCGTGAAAAACGTTGTCGTCTACAAGCGCACCGGAACCGCCATCAAGATGCAAGCTGGCCGTGATCACTGGTGGCACGAGCTGATGGCCAAGGCTTCCGACGTCTGCCCCGCCGAGCCCCTCGACGCCGAACACCCGCTCTACATCCTCTACACCTCGGGAACCACAGGCAAACCAAAAGGCGTAGTGCACACCACCGGCGGATATTCCGTCGGCACCTACCTCACCACAAAATGGGTCTTCGACCTCAAAGACGAAGACACCTACTGGTGTACCGCCGACATCGGATGGGTCACCGGCCACAGCTACATCGTCTACGGCCCACTGCAGAACGGCGCCACCACATTGATGTACGAAGGCGCACCGAACTTCCCCGAGCCCGACCGCTTCTGGTCGATCATCGCTCGCCACAAAGTGAACATTTTCTACACCGCGCCCACGGCCATCCGCACCTTCCACAAGTGGGGCAACGAGTGGCCGAAGAAGCACGACATGTCCAGCCTGCGCTTGCTCGGCACCGTTGGTGAGCCCATCAATCCCGAAGCCTGGATGTGGTACCGCGAACTCATCGGCGGCAATCGCTGCCCCATTGTCGACACCTGGTGGCAAACCGAAACCGGTCACATCATGCTCACCCCCATTCCCGGCGCGATCGCGACCAAGCCCGGCTCAGCCACGCGTCCGTTCCCCGGCGTGGTTCCCGAAATTGTCACGATGGAAGGCAAGCCGGTTCCGGAGGGCTCGGGCGGTTACCTGGTGATCAAGCGCCCGTGGCCGGGAATGCTCCGCACCGTCTATGGCGACCCGGACAGATATGTGAAGAATTACTGGTCGCAAATCCCCGGCATGTATTTCACCGGCGACGGCGCCCGCAAAGACAAAGACGGTTATTTCTGGATCATGGGCCGCGTGGACGATGTGCTCAACGTCAGCGGCCATCGCCTCAGCACCATGGAAGTCGAGAGCGCGCTGGTGGCTCACGAAGCCGTCGCGGAAGCCGCGGTGGTAGGCCGTCCCGACGACCTGAAAGGCCAAGCCATCTCAGCCTTCGTCACTCTCGAGCAGGGAAGGAAGCCCACGCCCGAACTGAAAGAAGAATTACGCAAGTGGGTTGCAAAAGAAATCGGCGCCCTGGCGAAACCCGACGACATCCGCTTCACCGACTCCCTCCCGAAGACGCGCAGCGGCAAAATCATGCGCCGCCTGCTGCGCGAACTAGCCACCAACGGCAATGTGAAAGGCGACACCACCACGCTGGAAGATTTCGGCGTGATCGCAAAGCTGCAGGAGCAGGACGAAGTCTAAGTTCAGGTTTTGATCTCGCCGGCATCACCAACAAAGTGGGTGCCCCATCCTTCGCGTGTTTTGCGAAGGGTGGGAACCACAGGCTTCGATATCTACTCGCCCGTCCCCATCATCACAATCGGCATGGTTGGTGTGGTCGCTCCGGCTTCATTCTCTACGGTAATGGCGAACGCCTTGGCTTCCATCCCCGCAGGCAGCGGAGGATTCACCACCGTTGCACTGCCATGCACATCCGGTTTGAACATGCCGGCAGGCACAGGCGCGCCTTGCATCGGAATCAGCCATAGCTCATACGCCTTCTGTGGCGGTAGAGCCGGCATATTGTTGGCCACGAAAACCAGGTTGCTGCGATTCCTCAGATAGAACGCCTTACCCTGCGGTTGCGGCGGAGTCTTCATCCCCACAAGCGTCACGCGCTGCGCGTCCGGTGCGATGATGGGCGCAGCAATCCGGCGGATATCGTCGAGTTCGCGCGCGGCTTGCGCCGTCTGCGCGCTCGCCGAGGCGAGACTTTGTCTTAAGGCAGAATTCTCTTTCCACAACGATGCTGCAAACACAATCACCGCCGCAGTCGCCGCCCATCCCAGCCATCCCCACCATGACCGCCGTGGTTGCTCCGTTGCACGCGCGTCGCGGGCGCGGGTCGCCGATCCTGCCGCTTCCTTCGCCACCGCATCCAGCAACCGCTGCCGCGCCCGCAGCGGAGGCTTCGGTCCCAGCGTCGACAGCGCCAACAGCGCCCCGTCGCCACGCAGGTGCTCGAGTTCGAGCCGGCAAGCACTGCAGGTCGCCAGATGCTTCTCGAGTTTTGCGCGATCTTCACCCTCCAGCGCATTCAGCGCGTGCAGCGCGAGATCGTCGGCGAATTGTTCGTGTTCAGTCATCTATAAAGACAATTAACTTTGAAACGCCTTCCGCAGCGCCATCAATCCGCTACGAATTCTCGTCTTAATCGTCCCCAACGGCTCGCCCGTCTTGTTCGCAATTTCCGAATGGCTCATCCCTTCGAAATATGCCATCTCCAGCGAACTGCGCTGCGGCGTGGGCATAGTCCCCAGCACGCCGCGAACTTTCTCTGCCGCCCGCGACCGGTCGGCCTCGCCCGCCAGATCGGGAGCCACCGACAGGATCACATCTTCAATATCAGTTTCCGGCCGTCGCCGTCTCAGCGCATCAATGGCGCGATTGCGCGTAATCACGGCCAGCCACGCTCCCAGACTTCCGCGCGCCGCATCGAACGCCCCCGGATTGCGCCACAATTGCAGAAACACCTCCTGCAGCACATCTTCCGCCGCTCCCGTATCGCCCAGCACGCGCAACGCGACCGCATACACCACGCCCGAATAGCGGTTATAGAGCTCCGCCATGGCGCTCTGGTCGCCCGACTTCATGGCCGTCACCGTGGCCAGATCCGGCGATATCCCTTGTCTTTCAGGATTCGGCAAACGCTCTAAGTCTCTTCCTTCTTAGGAATACGTACACAACGACCTTGCCGGATTGGCTTGGCGAATCGCCTTTGTCCGCCCAAAGGTAACAAACGGATTACTGACTCAGCTTGATGGCCAGCTGCCGCTCCGGCTGCGTCATTTCGCCCCACAATTTTTCCAGGTCGGCCTGCACTGACTGATTGTTGGGATCTTTCCGCAGGGCCAACGCGAACCAGCGATAGGCAGTGGGAAGGTCGTGTGGCGTGCACAACCCCGCCGAGTATAACGCGCCCATCTCGATCATCGCCCTCGGATTGGCCTGGTCAGCCGCTGGTTTCAAGAGCCGCATGCCGCGATCGCAGTCCTGCCCAACGCCGCGTCCATAAATATATTTCTGGGCTTCGCTCACGGCATCGAACGTCTTGGCCGGCTTAAGGGCCGCGCTGGGTTTGGATGTCGGCGCAGCGGCTGCCCGGCTGGGCTTTGGGTTCGTCGCCGGAGAAGCATCCGGAGTGGCGGGCGCAGGTTGTTTCGCCGCCGGGGCGGTTGGCGCAGGCGCAGCTTCTGCTGAGGAATCGGAGGCCGATGCATCCGAAGCTGGGGTATTCGAGGAGCCTGGGGCACCCGAGTCTGTTGCATTCGCCGCGTCTCTGGGATTGGCAGCGGCTGGCGCAGCGGGCGACGAATTCGGTGGGGTTACGGTCGTAGCACCGGGAGCTGGGGTCGAAGCCGCCGGGGAATTCGCGGCAGGCGAAGCCGTGCCCGTCGCAGGCTGAGCCGGGACAGTCGCCGCCGTCGGTGCTGCCGTCGCCGGCGTAGCAGACAGCGGCGCGGGCGTTGTGTTCGAAGGCGGCTGAGCAGTCGGGCTCGCGTCCGGCGCGTCGGAATTTTGCGCAGCCGCCGGTTTGTGGGTCTCCAAACCAAACCCTCCGAAGCCCTGATTCTTCCAGCGCAAATATCCCAGCCCCCCGGCCAGCGCCAGAGCCAGCAGAATCAGAACATATTTTCCGCCGCCGCCGCGCCTGGTCTCTTCCTCGTCATCCTGCAGCAGGTAATCGAGATTGCTCGAACTGGGAGCGGAACTTGGATCGATGCTCAGACCGCCGCGCCGCCGCGCAGCGGGAGCAGCTTCATTCAGTCCCAGGAATGACGGCCCGCTGATGACGGGCGCCTCGTCCGATGCCGGAGCAGAAGCACGAGCAGAATTCTGCGGCGTCGCGGGGCCGGCAGTCGAAGGAGAGGGAAGTGTGGTCGACCGGGTCGCAGTCCCTTCAGCCGGTGCGGAAGCGACGGGAGCCGGTGCCGCCAATAGCGAGGCGCCGCACATGCCGCAAAAGCGGTTCCCATCCGAATTCTCATTGCCGCAGCGAGCGCAGCGCACCAGTCCTCCTGACCGCCATACATAGCTTACGATATCCCGCAAGTTCGATGCAGGATGAACGCGAGGGGAGTATCCGAGAAATGACCTGTATTGGCTTAGGAAAGCTTAGAGTTCCAGAATCGTCAGTAAATCTGCGGGAACAAATCGTTCCCAAACGGCGTCTAAGCTCTTACCGGAAACAATCCGTGGCACAGGCCGCAGTGTAATCCGGGGTGTAGAATCGCTGAAAGTTTTCTGGGTCCCTGTTGAGATCATGTGGAGATCATTATGAAACGCAACTTTCTGGCGCCGACTCTTCTTCTACTCATCCTCACCTCTCTGGCCGCGTCGCAGGCAGTTCCGCGGTATGTGAGGGTGGGGCAGAACGTGATGACCGGACAAATCTCCGAGAAGGTCGCTCCCATCTACCCTCCGCTGGCAAGACAGGCGCGCATCCAGGGTACTGTCGTCCTGAAAGTAATCATCAGCAAATCCGGCGATGTCGAGAACATGCAACTGGTCAGCGGACATCCCATGCTCGCGCCCGCCGCAATCGACGCCGTGAAACAGTGGAAGTATAAGCCTTACTTGCTGAACGGCGAGCCGGTGGAAGTCGAAACCAACGTGACGGTGAACTTCACTCTTGCCGACAAACCGGCGGCCGAGGGCGGCGACGCGCAGGGCGGCGCGTTCAGTGGCGTCATCACTTCCCCTCAAGGAAACGCCGCTGGTCTGGTTCCCCAGCGGGTGCGCGTTTCTCAAACTGTGGCGCAGGGCCTGCTGGTCAGCCGGGTGAATCCGGAATATCCGCAGGAAGCGAGGGACCAGCGCATCCAGGGAACGGTCGTGTTCAGCGTCATCGTCGATAAAGAAGGCAACGTCGCCAATATTCGCCTCATCAGCGGACATCCGCTGCTTGCACCACCCGCCCTCGAAGCCGTTAAACAATGGAGGTACAAGCCCTATCTGCTAAACGGCGATCCGATTGAGGTCGATACTCAAGTCACGGTGAACTTCACGCTCGCCGAATAGCCCTCGAGCCGTGTGCTGACGGGCGACCCGCCCGTCCAGCCGCGCAGCGTCTACCTCCGCAAAACGAAACCAAAGTCACTCCTACCCTTGCCGCGAACGATTTACATTTCTCCTGGGCAGGAGAAAAGATGCGGCGCAAGAATCGAAAGTGGGTGGCGACAGCGGTCGCGCTCTATCTGCTTCTAATGTGGTCGGCCTATCGCTGGAGCATCGCGCAACGCCCCACCGACGGCAACATCTTCGATCACATCGAGCGCGAAATAAAACGCAAGAATGCCCAAGAAGAAGAGGGCGCGAAAGAAGCCGCTAAACAGGCCGCCGCTCAGCCCAAGCCGACCGGCGAGTCCCGCCTCACCGCCGCCGGACCTGCTTTCGTGGCCGCGCGCTACGACGCGACCCATGTCGTCTTCGTGGTCGCGGATGAAACCGAATCAAGATTCGCAAACTCTCCACGTTTTGGCGCAGCTCCCAGCAAAATCCAGGCACCTGCGAAACCTGCCGCTCCGCTGGCCGGCCTGCAGGAGCTATGGGAGCCGGATTCGCAAGCCCTTCATTTCTTCCCCGAGATCGTGCAGAAGACGCAACCCGGCGAACGATGGTCGCTCAACCTGTCGCCCGAGTTAACGATCCCGGTCGCTATTGAGCGCACCATCATCGCGCCCATGGGATGTTCGCTCGCGCTCGGATTTTTAGCGTCGGTGCCGCCCGACCAGCAAGTTGCTTTCGCCGGATCATCCGATGATTATTTCGCGGTTCGCCGTACGCCGGTCGAATCCGCCGAGACGCCAGTCAGGTCGAACATTGCCGAACTCTCGGACTGGAAACCCTCGCCTGTTGCCCGGAAGCAGATCGAGCAACAACTGAACGACCGCATGAAGCAGGAAGTCGCGAAGATCGACGCGCGCCTGGTCGCCAACCTGAACAGTCCCGGTGCGGCGGTAGGTGAATCCCCGCTCGGCTACGCCCGCCCGCGCTTCAAGGAATGGATTCACGTCGATCATGGGCTGACTCGCGGCGAAGGCACACTCGACTACGATATCCACGCCTTTCGACTTACTCCCGACGCCGCACCGCGACTCTTCGTGCGAGCACGCTGGAAGTTGGCCGCCACGCCCGTCTTTCTGATGACAGCATGGTTCAAGGCGGGATCAGTGAAAACGGAATCCTCGAACAAAGAGGGGTTGAAGACCGCGTCGTTTCAGCCAGAGTCGCAACCAGAAGGTCAGCCGGTTCTGCTCTCAGATGATTCCAGTTGGTCGGACGCGATGCGCGAGGGTAATGCCGCAGGCACGCTGGGCGATCGGCTCGACTTCCAAACCATTCTCAACGAATTTGACGCCGACCGCGACGGCTGGGCCGAACTCTTAGTCCATTCCGATCACGGAGATTCGACCGCGATCACCCTATATCTCTACACCGACCTCGGCCTGGTCCCGCTGAAGACTCCACTCCACCGCAACAGCCAGTCGCCAGAATCCTGCGTCGACCCATAGGAATCTGAATCCTATTTCTTCACGGCCGGACTGGCCGGTGTCATCATTGCCGGTGCCATCATCGCAGCCGGCATCAGCACGTCCTTAGCCGACTGCGGCAGCTTATCCGCATTGGCCAGCAGCAAACTCACCTGCCACATTTCCGTGGTCGAGAGCGTTTTGTCGAATCCTGGCATGCCCGTCATCCGAATCCCGCCCGAAACTTTCCAATACGTTTCTTGCGCAGGATCGTCCGTCACTCCCATTCCTTCCATCAGCTTCGGCGGATCGGGAAACATGCCCTTGGCAATCGCCGTCTGGGATGTGCCGGGCAGCCCGTGACACACCGCGCAATTTTCCTTGTAGATTTTCGCCCCAGCCACATAAGCGGCTTCATCCGCGGCGACCGGGACGGACTTCGGCATCTCCTTATCCATCCGCGCATGCAACGCCATGTGCGCCAAAGTTTTCTCAAACGGCATCGGCGGCGCTGCCGTCGCCACCGGAGCGCTCCCCGAAGAAAAATAAAAGTAGACAGATACCGGAATAGCGATCAATCCCACGATCAGCCCCACAAGAAATTTTCCCATGCACTTTCTCCTATGAAATTTATTCGGACCTCGATACTACCTTAAAAACGTGACTACCTGAAAAACTTGCCTACTCGAAAAACTTCTACCCGAGAACTTAACCACCGGAAAACTTGCCGAAACATTCCACACCGAACACGATCGGTTGCTCCACTGTCCTCGCGACGAATCTTTTACAAACCTCCGACGTATGCGTGACAAGCACACATCGTATCTCTCCTACTCTGCATTCACCGTGACTCGAATCCCTGTAGCAATCGCGGAATTCAACTCAGAGAACAGTCTCAGAGAACCACAGAACAGAGGATCATTTATGAGTAAAGAAAATCTCGGCTCTGCCATCGTGTCCCCTGAAGCCAGCCACTCCTCCAGCGAAACCGTTTCGCCCTCTCGCAGCACCGTCAATCGCCGTTCCTTCTTGAAGGGCGGCGTATTGGCAGGCGCTGCGGCCGTGGGAGCGGGAGTCCTTGCGGGCCGCCTCCCGGCTTTCGCACAAAAAAGCAGCAGCAAGTCTCTTTCCGCTGGAGACATTGCGATTCTTCAGTTCCTCGCGGCCGCAGAACTGATCGAGTCCGACCTTTGGAATCAGTATGCCGAACTGGGTGGTATCGGCGATCTTCCGCCCATCGAAGTCGACCCAACCGAAAAGTTGAACCCCTATCAGATAGCCTTGTCCAACCTTGATTCCGATGGCCCGCAATATATCGCCAGCAACACGCTGGATGAAGTGAGTCACGCTACTTTCCTCAACGTCTATCTCGAGTCCAGAGGAGCCGCGCCGGTCGACCTCTCCCAGTTCGCAACTTTGCCGGGCAGCACAGCCAAGGGATCATCCGGTCAGCTGCGCCTCACCAACCTCATGCAGCTCAACGTCGACACCAGTTGGTTCGTTCGTTACCGCAGCGCAACCAATCCAGACCTCGGCGCCACCTTTCCCCAAGCCATCACGCTCAACGGCGTCACGGCCATTCCCCGAACCGACGCCGATTACAAGGGCGCATCCAACCCCAACTTTAAGGGCAACGATCACATTCAGGCCATCGCGAATGTGGCGGCCTTTCACTTCGGACAAATTGAGCAAGGCGGATCGAGTCTCTACGCAGCCATGAGTCAAAAAGTGACGGATCCGGAAGTGCTCGAGATCACTCTCGGCATCGGCGGAGACGAAATCGTGCACTTTCTGGAATGGGTTGATTTTGCGGGCAACGGAGTGCAAGTCCCAGTGGCGCCTTTTACCGACACCATCTCCGGCCTGACATTCCCTAATTTTTTCGACCCACTCGATCCGCTGATCCAACCCAGCCTGATTTTCCCCGTCCCAGTGGAATTCAGGTCCAACCTTCCCAACGTCTCGATGATTCGTCCACTAACCGATAAATTCGCCGGCGCTCAGGCTGCAGTCACAGCTCTCACCGCCAGTGGTCTTTTCATCGGCCAATCGACAGCATTCTTCGACACACTCAACGCTCTGGCCGAAGCCGCCGACGCGGCGCAACGCGGCATGTAACCAGCTTCGCAGTCGGGTGACAACGCTTAGGGGAGGGTGGTCATTCGGCTCGTCAGGTGGGCGCCGTGCCGTCAACCAGCGGTCACGGCGCCTGCATCTTCCATTCACACTCACTCGATTGAAAAAGAAAGAGGAGTATCAAATGTTTGAAGGACTGTTTCAACCGATGCACATCGTGATGATTTTCGGAATCGCCCTGCTCATATTCGGCCCCAAGAAGCTGCCCGAACTCGGCAAGGGACTCGGCGAAAGCATTCGAGGTTTCAAATCCGCGATGGCCGCCAAAGAGGAAATAAAGCCCGCCGCGACGAAACCCGATTCGATAACTCCCCATCCGCCCACCGCCGACTAAAAATCGAGAACTGAGAATCGAGAACTGAGAATCGACAACTGAGAACTGATCCGCCCGCCAATGCTAAACTCAGCATTCGCATGCTGACTCATCTCGAATGCACTCGCTGCGGCGAACATTATCCGGCGGATCGTCCGCAATCCGTCTGCCCGAAAGATGCCGGCATTCTCTACGCGCGCTACGATCTTCCGGCGATCAAGCGGACGTTCTCGTCCGCGCGCCTAGCCGGACGCGCGCCTACGATGTGGCGCTACGACGCCGTCCTTCCAGAAGCCGATCCCGTTTCTCTCGGCGAAGGCTTCACGCCCATGCTTCCCAGCCGCGAATATCCTAACGTCTACATCAAAGACGAAGGCCTCAACCCCACCGGTTCGTTCAAAGCGCGCGGCTTGTCCGCATGTGTAACCATGGCGCGCCACTTTAGTTCGAAATTCGGCCTGAAGAAGCTGGTGATTCCATCCGCGGGCAACGCCGCCAGCGCTCTCGCCGCCTATGCCGCCGCCGCCGGACTCGAAGCCCACATCTTCATGCCCAAAGATGTCCCCATGGCCAACCGCATCGAGTGCGACTACTACGGCGCCCACGTCACACTGGTCGACGGCCTGATCAGCGACTGCGCCCGCAAAGTCGCAGAGCTTAAGGCTTCCGATTCATGGAATAAAGACGGATGGTTCGACGTCAGCACCACCAAAGAGCCCTATCGCGTCGAAGGCAAGAAGACCATGGGCTACGAGGTCGCCGAACAACTGGGCTGGAAACTGCCGCAGGGAATCATTTATCCCACGGGCGGCGGCGTCGGTCTGCTAGGCATGTGGAAGGCGTTCGACGAAATGGAAGCCCTGGGCTGGATCACTTCTGAAAAGCCCGGCTCCGAGCGCCCGAAAATGATTTGCGTGCAATCGGCCGGCTGCGCGCCCATCGTAAAGGCATGGAATGAAGGCGCGTCCGCCTCGGAAATGTGGCCCAATGCCGCGACGCTGGCCTCAGGACTGCGCGTCCCCAAACCCTACGGCGATTACCTGATTCTCGACATACTCAAGAAGAGTCACGGCGCCGCCGTCACCGCCACCGACGAGGAAATCCTCGCCGCCACCCGCCACTGGGCAAAAGTCGAAGGCATCTTCGCCGCCCCCGAAGGCGCAGCCAGCCTGGTCGCCTACCGCAAACTCCTGGCGTCAGGATTCTTCAAGCCGGAAGACACAGTAGTCCTATTCAACACCGGCAGCGCCCTGAAATATCTAGATGTCCTGGATGCAAGTGTGGAGCGGACACTCCTGTCCGCTAAGCCAGTGCAACCGAAACCAGCCCCCCGCCAAATCGGCGGCATCATAGGGCCGTACTGAACTCGTGGTTGCCGGAGGATCTGAACGATGTCTGCCTACCGCTGCGCGAATACGATGCCAACCGGACCGCCATAATTTGCGAGTGAGATCGTGCCGCTGGAAGTGAGCATCCCGCTGCTGTCAATGGTGAAGCCTACGACGTCGCCGTTGTCGCAAGCGCCGAACAGGAATCGTCCGGATGGGTCCACTGATATGTTTCTTGCTTCTAACTGTGAATTGAAAGGCAAACTGAGTGGCACATCTGGGCCGTTCCTTGTGAAAGTTCCCGTGGAAGCATCAACGGCAAAAATAGAAATGGTGCTGTCGAGGCAATTCGATACATAGGCATGTGTTCCGGTCGGACTGAAGGCTAGACTGCAAGGCCAACTTGCATTGTCAGCCCCGGACGGTCCACCCGACCCGGAAGGGACGCTATTCACCATTGCCAAACTTCCGTCGGAAGGATTGATCGAGTACTCGCTGACTGTCCCAGTTTCACCATCCGCTGAATAAAGGAAACCGCGAGGAGAGATCAAGATCGGCACGGGTGAGGTGTGCCCCACCGCAATTGTGTTGGCAAACGTAAGGGATCCGCTGGCGGAGATCGTGTACTGCGAAATGGTGCTGTCGTAAGGCGAGTTAGCTACGTATAAGAAACGCCCCGAAGGATCGATCGCAATTGTATTTGCACTATTTTCCCCTGTCGATACCTTGCCTATCAGAGTCAAAGTTCCCGCCGGACCAATGCTGTAAGAGCTTAGAGTGAGGCCGTTCGTCACCATCGCAAACTGTCCGTTGGGTGTAAATGTGATCGCTACAGGGTAAGCGTCGGCGCTGACCTCAGGTATCGAATTAGGCACGATTGTTCCGTCGCTGCCCACAACAAACTGCCGAATTCCCGCTACATCGCCATAGTACATGACACCGGCGTAGAGATATCTGCCGGAGGGATCTAACGCCACCGTCGTAAAAACACTGTAACTAGTAAGGGCCTCGGGGCTCAGCGGCGAAAGTGTCCCATTGCTCGCGACCTTGAACTGAGTCACGGCCCCAGTTGCCGTGTAGTTAAACCCTGCCGTTGCAGCGTAGGCATACGTGACAGGTGTTACGATTGAGGTGCTCCCCCCACCACCGCAGCCGGAAGCAAAGATCAACGCAGCCGCTAATGCCACGAGACACGCCGCCCTCATCGAAGGATCAAAGTTCCACATAACGCGACTCCTCACCACCCTGACTTCGAACGTCAACACAAGTACAAAGCAACTCTCGTACCAATGCGAAAACGTTACCAACTTTAACGGTAGCGACACGGCAACAACAGGCCCAGATTACGAACGTAATTTGCCAGCACCAGACAAATGCTGCCCAAGGCCCTCTTCCGCGAAGAACTACTAGGGAAATCCGGGTGCTATCAAATCGCAAACAAAAGTCCGCCAGTCACCCCATGTAACGCGAACGATGATCGCATTCCCACGCACGCCAAAATCCGCCCTAAATTGCCAAAATCTGTCATCCTGCACAGCCGAAGAAGCAGCCAAGAAAATTCGCTAGGCTCTCCTCTGTGTTCCCCAGTGCCCTCTGTGGTTAAAATAAACTTTCCCCATGACCGACCGCCTCTACTACCACGACTCTTTCCTCTACGACTTCGAAGCCGAAGTTCGCGACGTGCTCGACTCCCCGCGCCCCACGCTAATTCTCGACCGCACCGCTTTCTATCCCACCAGCGGCGGCCAGGTCTTCGACACGGGATGGATCACATCCAGCCCGAACACGAAGCTACGCGTCACCGAAGTCGCCGACGCAGAGGACGGCAAGGTTATCCACTATCTGGAGGCGACGAATGATCGAAAGCTTGCTGATCTGAAGCCCGGAACCCGCGTCCGCGGCCAGATCGATGCCACGCGCCGCCGCGACCACATGCAGCAGCACTCCGGCCAGCATGTGCTCTCCGCAGCTTTCCTCCGGCTCTACAACATGCCGACCGTTTCGTTCCACATGGCCGACGACTACTGCAGCATTGATCTAGACACGCCCAATCTCACCAAAGCACAAATCGAATCCGCCGAGCGTCTGGCGAACGAGATCATTCTAGAGAACCGTCCCGTTGACATCCGTTTCGTTACCCGCGAGGAAGCAGGCAAGCTCGGCCTGCGCAAGCTGCCACCGACCGAGCGCGACGAACTTCGCATCATCGACATTCGCGACTGGGATCTCAGCGCCTGCGGCGGCACGCACGTCGCGCAAACTGGACAGATCGCCAGCGTCTTACTAAGAAAGGTGGAAAAAGTCCGCCAGGGATGGCGCGTCGAATTCGTCGCCGGGCAGCGCGCCGTCGCGACCGCACGCCGCGATTTCACCACCCTGACCGAAACCGCCGCGCTCTTCTCGGCCCATATCTATGACGTCCCGCAGCAAGCCCAAAAGTCGCTCGACGAGGTCCGCTCCCTGCGTAAACACTTGGAGAGGACGCAGGAAGAACTAGCCGCCGCCCAGGCCGCCACGCTCCTAGCCGAGACCCCTGAAATCAAAGGCCGCAAGATTGTGGTGCAGACGCTATCGGATCGTGAGATGAACTTCGTCAAGCTGCTGGCCCAGAAACTAACCAGGCTTTCGCCCAGCGCCGTCGCCCTTCTGGCCACGACTTCGCCCCAGCCGTCGCTAGTATTCGCGCAGTCGGCAGGCCAGCCCTTCGACATGGGCGCGCTCATGAAAGAAACGATGACGAAGCTGAACGGGCGCGGTGGCGGCAGCAAAGACCTGGCGCAAGGCGGCCTCACCACCACTGAAGGAATCGCCGCCGCTCTCACCGCAGTAGCGGCGAGGCTCACGGCTTAGGCCGGTTGCTGCGGCCTTCGCGATCGCTCCCACCAGACCTTGGGATCGTCCGGACGGTTGAGGATCTTCGACAATTCCTGCTTGATCTCGCGCAGCCGGTTGGTGCGCAACTCGAGAGCAGTCTGGTCGACCGCAGTGTGGCCGCCCTTTTCCGACAGGCGGGCATTCAGGTCACGTAAGTCTGCGATTTCCTGACGAAGGCTGGAGAGATGTTCCGATATATAAGGCATCTGCTTAACATCATACGCCCTATTTCATGAATCGCCCGTTAATTCCACGGTCAATCGTGTCTCAACACGGCTGAGATTACGCTCATAGACCGGGTTTCCCGGCTCCGAGGAGTCAAATGAGCGTAAACGCCATTACACTCATTGACCTGGTCGGCCGGACCGCCAACCCTACGCCTCCGAAGGTACATGAACTTCGAAAACTCCCAATCACCGACGTTGGTAACCGCACGGCCTTCAGGGCTAGAACTATGATGATGACAGCTTCTGAGGTCCAGTAACTCAATGGAAGGCACACCGGAAATCCAGACTGAAAGCCAGCTACACGTTCGTGTGTGGGGTATGGACGCGGACGCCCGTCCCTTCTCAGAGAACGCTGTTGCCAACAACATCAGCGGCCAACGCGCGCAACTAGTGGGCATCACTCATCCCCTGAAGACCGGCGACATCATCGGTATAAAGCACGGCGAAAAAAAGGCCCGCTTCAAAGTGGTGTGGGTAACCGACGGCGGAAGTCTGCGAAAGATTGAAGCCGGAGTGCAGATTGTGGAAGGCCAGCAGAGCCCCTGGCAGCAAATAGCCAACCCGGAAGAGCTCACGTTCGCACCAGGGAAAATCACGAGGCGATTTGTCCGGCACAAAATCCACTTTCCGATCCAGATCGGATTGGCGGATAACCAGCGCGCGCACATGAATACGAACGCGACAGACATTGGCGGTCGCGGCTGTTACGTCGAGACCATGCTCCCGCTGCCACTCGGCACACAAGGTACCATCACGTTCTGGATAGACGAGGAGAAGGTACAGACCACTGCGGTGGTCAGGTCGAGTGACCCTGGGGTCGGAATGGGCATCGAGTTTACCACGCTGGACCCTCACGTCCAGGAACGATTGCAGCAGTTCCTCGACAAGATGGATACCTCCCTGTCCGGGGAAGATCCTGCTAAGAGCGCCACCAACGCAGCATCGTAATTCCGGTTAATTTCTCTTTCTCCTAACGCTGAATCGGATTCCAATTCGCCCCACTTCTCACTTTGGGTTTGCTGGCTCGTGGCTCAAGTTTTCCATCAGCCATACATCAGATGCCTCTGCTGCAACACTGACGATGATTTGTCGCCCGTCAGGGCTTACGCTAGCACTGTCATAGTTGACAATTTTACCGGGCAAAGCCGCCACCGAGCTAATCTCGTTCGGAGCGGCGGATTGAACTCTGACAATTTCGCTGTCTTGTCGCTCTGCATAAATATATTTTCCATCCGGCGACCAACCAAATGGCGAGACGTCGCCAGCCAGCACTAAGGTTTCGGAGTACGGCTCAAGCGAGATGATCCAAAGCCCGACACCGGCTTTTCGATTCCAATAAACGGCCAGTTTCTTGCTGTCTGGCGAAAATATAGGCTTTAAGGGAACCCATCCCACGGATTCTTGTGGAAGTATGGCAGTCTGTGCACCCCCGTTGATCCGGAGGTAGTTTCGAATCCCGGGCTTTTGGTAGACAATCTCACGACTCGGCCACCAAGCAAGTTCGCTATTGGTGTTTGCGGCGTTGGTTTCCTCTAGCGGCTGAGGAGCACCTCCGTTGGCGCTGATCGTCCACACTCGCGGTGTGCCGTTCTGGTCGCTTACAAATGCAATTTGCTGTCCAAGACAGCAGGGGCGAGCCTATACAACTCACCTACTTCGGGCACCAGAACTCTCGCCACGGAAAGGCAACGTGCCAGTTGCCATCTCATAAAGAACCTTCACAGAAAGGGACGTCAAGTTTACATACCGATTACCGTCGTAATCCCTTTATGACCTTAGTTGCTCATGGCCGCAATATCTACTTGCTAACATGCCCGCATGATCGCTCTGTCTAAGAGATTGTTAACCTTCAAAATTCCTGTGTTCGTGGCGATGATGGCGCTCGCTGGAATGATTGCCGCATCCGCTCTTTTTCCCGGAAGCCGCGTGCGCGGAGCGGAGTCCGTGGCCTCGCCCAGAGTGACTTCCATCGCTCAAATCACGCATGACGGTTTCCGCAAAACCAATTTGCTGGCGGATGATTCTCAGCTTTTCGTTACAGAATCGCCGGCTGCGAATCGCGTGATTGCCAAAGTGTCGCTGCCCAACTCCGATCGATCGCTGGTCACCAGCCCATTTTCAAACCTGCAGGCGCTTGATCTCTCGCCCGATCACAGCAAACTTCTGGTCGCGCCGATGCAGGGTGGGTCAAATTACGACGAATTCTGGACTCTGCCCGTCGCCGCCGGATCGGCGCAGCGCGTCGGCGATCTGACCGGCCGCGATGCGGCCTGGTCCGCCGATGGCCAACAGCTGGTGTTCAGCAAGGGCTCAGTACTCTTCGTGGCCGGCGCCAACGGAGCGCAGGCTCACGCCGTGTTTACCGCGAACGGATCGGTATTCGCATCCCACTTTTCCCCGGACGGCCATCGCATCCGCTTTACCGTGAGTGATGCCGCTCAGAACACGACGTCGCTGTGGGAGGTAGGTCAAGACGGATCGAACCCGCATGCACTGCTGGCGAACTGGCAGCACGCCTCCACTGCCTGCTGTGGCAGTTGGACTGCCGACGGCCACTACTACATTTTTCAGGCGCAGCAGAACGTTCCCAACACCGCTCTGGTCGTGACCGCGCTCTGGGCGTTGCCCGACTCGGCGCGAGGCGCGGACAGCGATGCTCTGGTTCAACTGACCAGCGGTCCCATGTCATTCGGAAACGCCTCGCTCGCCCGGAACAACCACCGGAGCGACAACGGAGACCATAAAAACCTGTGGGCGATCGGAGTTCAGCCGAAGGGTGAGGTCGTGAAGTACGACCGTGGAAGTAAGAAGTTCATTCCGGTCGTCGCGGGCGTTTCGGCGACTGACCTTGCCTTTTCACCCGATGGCAAATGGGTTACCTACGTGGCGATTCCAGAAGGTACTTTGTGGCGCAGCCGCGCCAACGGCAGCGACCGCTTGCAGTTGACCTCGGTACCCGACCGTTGCGCCTTACCGGTCTGGTCGCCAGACGGAAAGCAGATCGCGTACGTCAGCATGCCGCAAGGCCAATCGTGGAAGCTGTATCTCGTCCCTGCAGCTGGTGGAACTCCGCACGAAGTTGTCAGCGAGAGCGGCGGCCAGATGGACGCCAACTGGTCCGCGGATGGTTCTCGGCTCATGTTCGGAGATTTCCGCCAGGCTGCTGGAGGCATCAGCATTCGGATTCTGGACTTGAAGACTCACCAGATGGAAACCGTTTCTGGTTCGCAGGGGCTGTTCAGTCCGCGCTGGTCGCCCGATGGACGCTACATTGCGGCGCTCTCGCCGGATAACACCACCCTGAAGCTCTTCGACTTCCAGAGCCAGAAGTGGTCGAACTGGCTGGTTGAGACTGCGGGTACGGTGAGTTATCCAGTGTGGTCGAAGGACAGTCAATACATTTACTTCGACGATCTGGTCAACGGCGATGAATCGATTCGCCGCGTGAAGGTCGGGGAAAATCAACCCGAACTCTCGGTTGTGCTCAGCGCCCTCGACCGTTACCCGGGCGCTCTCGGTCCATGGATTGGCCGCGCCGCGGACGGTTCCTGGATGTTTGTTCGCGACCGCAGTACGCAAGAGGTTTACCAGTTGAGTATGGAATTACCGTAGCCGCCGTAACCGGATATCGAGGGACCTGAGTCATGTTGAAACGCGGATTGAAACACAGATTGAAACACGGCGTCGCGAACAGTGGGACAATCAGCCGGACCTGCGGCCTCCGCGGGATTTTTGCCATATTCGGGCTGCTTATGATGTCCGTGCTTTTCAACTCGCTGCCATTGGCGGCGGCGCAATCGAACGATCAATCCTCCTCCGACAGAAAGTTGATTTCCCGGGTTGAGCCGGAGTATCCCGACGCCCTGAAGCGGCTCTATATCGGCGGCGTGGTGCGAGTCGAAGTCCTGGTCGCGCCCAACGGAGCCGTGAAGAGCACCAAGCTGCTGGGCGGCAGCCCCATCCTCGGGCAGTCCACTATGAAAGCCATTAAACAGTGGCGCTACGCCCCTGCTGCCTCGGAAGAAACTCTGACCGTTCGGCTGGAATTCGATCCGCATCGCTGACTTGTGTCCCTGACTTGGGTCGATGTGGGCAGGGAACTGCCTGCATGGCCCTGTATCACCTGTCCTCAGTCCTATCTTCCCCTCGAATGCCCGCGAAGCTAATCGCCCGCACTGCTGACTGGGGTAGTTTCGCTCTTGTCGGCTTCCACCGTAACTTCAACTTCGGCGCCTTTTTTCAGGCGCACCGGACGGCCCTTTTCGTCAGTCAGGGTGTTTTCGATTCGGATTTCTTTGTACAGATCATCGGCTCCTTCCACCGCGATCTGTGCCTTTTCCGGTTCGCTGGGATGCGCAGATTTAATGATGTGTTCCACCTTGCCGGGCAGCGTGACGTTTGGCTTTTCTGACATGGGCTCTCCTTCTATCGTTGGCAGCGATTCGATCGATGTAAGCAGCTATTGGCCTTCTCTTTTCAAAGCCGCGAGAAAGTCGGCGGACACTTCGCGAATGCATCTAAGCCGCGCCTCTTGCCGGTGCAACTCCGCTTTGTCGAGTCCCAGGAATGTCTGCTTTCTCAAACTCTCCACTTGTTCCTCCATGAGGCGGCCCAGTTCCTCGCGCAGCTTCGCGGTGCTACGCCCCGCCATGAGTCACACCCCCTCACCCATCTGGAGACAGACGAGCCTACTGCACCGGGTGGTTTCCTACACTCGGGTGTATCCGGTAGGGGAAATCGGTGGATTTGTGTGGTAAGACACGGGAACCGGGAAGAAAGCCTGACTGTTCGGCTGGAATTTGACCCCCATCGCTAACCTGTCCAACGATCTAACCTCTCCCTAGCTTCTCCGCTAGCTGGCTTCCGGGTACCCCCCATCTTTTAGCTAATATCTTTGGATGCATGGACTTAGCGCGAACTGGTATGGGGTATCCGGGCAAAATCTTGAGGACAATGGGGTTACGGGTAAAATATTGTGGAATAAGGGGTTATGTGCTGGTGCGGGGGACGGAACAGGAGCCGGGTGCCGGGACTGCGCTGGACTGCACACAACTAGATCTATTTTATCAGTTTTGGGGTGGTTGGCTGGGCGGGGAGACGATCCATATATTAGCTTTCAGGAGAAGGGGGTTAGGGGCAGGGAATTATTTATTGCTTGACAAGAGGCAGTTTGTGTTCTGGGGTCGAAATACTGTATATACATATTAGTATCTACGGAAGCCATACGTGGAATACAGCTGGGATGAACGGAAGAACCGGGCCAACCGGAAAAAACACGGCGTCAGCTTCGAGATGGCAAGCCTGGTGTTTGACGATCCTCTGCACATTTCGGTGCAGGATCGCGAGGTCGACGGCGAAGCGCGATGGCAGACCATTGGAATGATTGAAACCTCCACGTGCTGGTCGTTGCTCACACGGTGCATGCTCACATGGTGGATGAGGACGCGGAGTTGATCCGCATCCTTTCCGCTCGTAAGGCAACCCGGCGGGAACGGAGCATCTATGCGCAAGGCAGCTAGAACGGGAGCAGTTACAACCGGAGCAGCTTCAATCGGAGCACGACGGGCAGGCAAGGATTTGACCGCTAAGCAAAAGAGGGAACTGGCGGCGCTGGCGGCCCGATCCGACGATCAGATTGACACCTCCGACATTCCTGAACTGCCGCCCGCCGCATGGAAAGACGCGGTGCGCGGGAGGTTCTATCGTCCGGTGAAACAAGCCGTCTCCCTGCGCCTCGACGCCGACGTGGTCGCCTGGTTGAAGAAGGCGGGCAAGGGCTACCAGACCCGCGCCAACCGCATCCTGCGAGAGCGCATGCTGGATGAGCTTCGGCGAGCGTAAGGCGCCGGGGCCGTGGTTCCCACGCTTTCGCAACGACGGAGCGAAATATATAAGTTTGTGTATACAAACGGGTCGTGCCCTGTTAGATTGTCTTTGTGGCTGAACCCTCCCCGCCCGATGTGGTTTTCGAGGGCAACTCTTTAAATATCATCAGAGACTTTCCCAAGGATGTCCGGGAAAACTTTGGAGGCGATCTTCGGCGGCTGCAGAACGGCGAGCGTCCCCTTGATTCCGGCTCGATGGCACCCGCCTTACCTGGTGTCTTCGAATTGCGTGATCAGGACAGGGACACCTGGTATCGGGTGTTCTACGCCAAGTTGGGCGGCGTGATCTACGTTCTTCATTGCTTTACGAAGAAGACGAATCAGACCGCCAGGGGCGACATCGAGTTGGGACGCAGGCGGTTGGGTGATTTGAAGGCAAGACTGGCAAAGCAGAAGAAATAAGTCGAATTATGTTTATGGAAAGCAGGATTGTTGCATGACGAAAAGTGTGTTCGAGGATTTAGGATTCTCGCCCGAGGAAGCCGCAGCGCTCAAACTCAAGGCCGACCTGCACTCCAAGGTGGTGAAGAGCGCGGCCCGTTATTCGCAACGACAATTGCAAAACATGCTGGACGAGTCGCAGCCGAGAGTCAGTGACCTCCTGCGGGGCAAGATGTCGAAGTTCAGTCTGGAGATGTTAGTCATCTACGCCGAAAAGCTAGGCTTGCGCACCGAAATCAAAACCAGGAAAGCCCGTTCCCGTGGCGCCGCTGCGGGCCACGCTCTCACGCTCTAGCCGGCTTCCGTTCGCCCGCTGCTTGTCATTCCGACCGGAGCCGGAGCGGATGCGGCGGCGCTGTGGAGGAACCTGCTTTTTCTGCCCTGAGGCTCCAAAAAAAAATGCGACGGCACCCGTGCTTCCCACCCTTTCGCAAAAACCGCGAAAGGATGGCACCCGACCTGGTCAAACGTCCAGTTTGTCCCACGTTGCCTCGTTATCTTCGTAGAACGGCGTACGCGCCAAGTGCAGCAAGGCCAAGAAGGGTGAAGCGCACGACGATCAGGTCCAGGACATCGAACACCAGGTTTATTGCGTCGGGAAGTTCGGTGAGAATCTTATGCATGGGATTCTCACTTCTGCCCTGCGGGCTGAACTTCTTCGATTACCTTGCTCATCGCTGCTGCCAACGCAAGCGCTTCTTCCGTTTTGGTCTTGATCTTCTTTGTTGTTTCCTCTGCTTGCTTAACCAGTCCGTCCAGCAGGTCGGGAATTTTTCCAACGGCTTCGATCCGCATCCAGCGCGGCGCGTCATTGAATAGCCATTTTTCAGCGGAATCACGCTCCGGATAGCTGTAGTTTCCGTCGGACGCTTTGAGGGCAATGCCCCACTTATCCCCGATTTTTGTGTAGCCGATTTCACGGCTCCACCAGTCGCCGTCCTCATCGTTATTGCCGCTGACAACTACCCAGGCGGATATACCGAGGTTCAGCCGTTTGAGGGCGGCATCAAAAACGGAAATCGCTTCGCCTAAGTCATCGGAGGCGGCATTGAGGCTAACTGCAGCAAGCGAAAGTCGCTTGTAGGAGTCTTGGGTTTTTTCGGCGGGAGGGACCTGTGGCGTTTGTTTGAGAACCATTTCTGCATCTCCTTAATCGACAACCAAGGGATTCATCGCTACCGCGACGGCATCGATTTCCGAACTGAATCGGACGGTGCAAGCACCAATCGATTGCAGAGATATCATACGCCCGGATGCTCGATTCTCGCCAGCATTGAAACAGCAGGGCGGGTGGCCCATCCTGTACGTTGCTTTCAAGGGGTGGGGATTCCGGACTATCGGCTGCATGAACGTCCCACCCTTTCGCAAAAGGCGCGAAAGGATGGCCACCCAGGCTGCGGTAAGTAGCCCCTAGAGAAGGCGTGATCCTTATACGCTCGCCAACTTCCCACGAAATTGCCAATTTTCGGAAATCTGGGCTAGAATTGTGCTCGATTTCTGGGCCCTCGATTCGATCTTTCGATCTCAGGAGGCCTTATGCGCGCGACCTCTCGGCTGTTCGGATCCCTCGCCGTTGTTCTGTTTTGCATTCCAGCGTTATTTGGCCAAACCAACCCTCCGCCGGCTGATCCGCACGAGTTGGTGACGAAGGACCCGAAGCTGGTGACGAAGGTCGACGAGCGCTCGGCGGCTATCGATCTGCTGGACCACGCACGGAATAATTTCGCGATCCACGATGCCAAGATGCCGTATGCGCTGAAAGTTTCGTTTCAGACCAATGGCGCGTCGCAAGTGGAGGGCGCGGGCACGATGGAGGAGTTTTACGACGGCAAAAGCCAATACCGCTGGACGGCGCAATTGGGCGATGTACGAGTGACGCGCGTCGGCGCCGATCACCACGTGTACGGCACGAACCCGTCCGATCCGGTTCCGCTGCGCATACAGTTGGTGCGGACGGCGCTGCTGCGGGCGGTGCCGTCCACCATCAGACAGTTCGAAATTCGCATGGCCAACGTGAAGCAGGACGGCAAGCCGCTGATGTGCTTCCTGCTGAGCCATTCGCTGCCGTCCGATCCAGCGCCGCGGGATTGGGTGGAGCGCGAGAATTGTCTGGATCCGGCGACCGGCTTGCTACGGATATGGTCGGAGGCGCCGGGCATCTTCGCCATCTACGACTACGATGGCAGCGATTTTCATGGCCACGTTTTGCCGCGGCAGATTTCGGTTTACGAAGAAGGGCGACTCGCCGTCCAGATTCATGTGGACAGCCTTGAGGACGCTCCGAACCCCGACGCTAACCTGTTCACGCCGTCGCAGGAGATGGGCGAGGCAAGCGAAACGTTCGCTCTAGCTGGGTCACACCGTCTGCCGTCGTTACGTGTCGATCCCTCCGATGCGCCGGCGTCGCGTTACTATCAGCCGGTGATCGTGCACGCGATCCTGGATGCGCAGGACGGCAGCGTGCTCGATGCCGAGGCGCTGCAGGATTCCTCCGATGAACTGGGGCGCTCGGCGCTCGATCTGGTGCGGAGTACGGGGTTTGACCCGACTGGATTCCAGCAGGAAGTCTTCGTCAGCGTGCACTTTCATCTGCCGGCGACGCGATTCGGCGGGCCGCCGATTGCGGTTTTCCGCTCCGTCCGCGTGCGGTGGGTGCCGGTCGGCTGGCATCCGAGATCGCCTGTGGCGCGGCCGCGGGGGAAGTAGCGGGCTGCCCCACCCCGCGCGATGTTGGCAGAGCCTGCCCTGAGCGAAGTCGAAGTGGCGGGCACGATGCTGCCAGCATCTTGAGCCTTGATCTCGGCCCCCGTCGATCTTCGTGACTCAAAAGATCTCCCGCCACCGTCAGCCCGAATGCCCACGCTTCGAAAACTGCAAAGCATGGGGCGGCCCGCTTCCGGGGAGATACCCCCCTCCCCCCCCATACTTTTAGCTAAAATCTCTGGATGCAGGGGGTTAGCGCGAACTGGTATGGGCTGATCCGGGCAAAATCTTGAGGGCAATGGAGTTACGGGTAAAATACGGCGGAATAAGGGGTTATGTGCTGCCGCGCGGGATGGAATTTGAACTGGGTGCCGGGACTGCGCTGGGCTGAACACGACTATATCTATTTTATCAGTTTCGGGGTGGTTGACGGGGCGGGGAGGCGATCCGTATTAGCTTTCAGGAGAAGGGGTTAGGAGTGGGGGATTATTTATTGCTTGACAGATATTGACTGTGGATTTCGTTGCTACAAATTTTCGGGCTTAAGCCCAGTATGTTTGGCGATGCGGGCGAGCATCTTTGGACCGATTTCCACGTTGTCGTGAAACGCCCAGACGTAGTTCGGATAGCCGGATCGCTGCAACGTGATGTGGGACGAGCCCTTGAGGGTCTTGGGCGACCAGCCGATCCGTAACAGCGCGCGATAGACGCGGCTGCCCTTCGAACTCGGCCATTGGCTCACGTGGTGGCGAAGCTGATGGATTTCTGTCCGACCTTCTCGTTTTCAATCTGGTCGGCAATCACACGTAGGGCAAGCGCTTCCACGGCGGCCTCAGCCTCATCTTTTGTTGCGCCGTAGGCCAATACGCCGGGGAGTTCGGCGATCTCGGCGATCCAGCGCCCGTCCTCTTCGCGGTCGAATTCGATCTTGAAGTTCACGCTGGCTGCCCTCTCCCGTGATGGTATGAGAGCGAGGGAGACAGGTCAAGGAGTCAATTAGGGCGCTGGCCCATGCCTCCGACGAGCCCCGGAGGGGCGAAATAATTTAGCCCAGGACGTAAGTCCTGGGTAGGGCAGGGCGATCAAGAACAAAGTCCCGGAGGGACGACAGAAACGGCGTCCGATCCTATATAAGTTGTTATATGGTGAAAAATCCGTTCCGTGATCTGGGGTTCTCGCCCGAGGAAGCCGCAGCGCTCAAACTCAAGGCCGACCTGCACTCCAAGGTGGTGAAGAGTGCGGCCCGTTATTCGCAACGGCAATTGCAAACCATTCTGGACGAGTCGCAGCCGCGAGTCAGCGACCTCCTGCGGGGCAAGATGTCGAAGTTCAGTCTGGAGATGTTAGTCATCTACGCCGAGAAGCTAGGCCTGCGCACCGAAATCAAAACCAGGAAAGCCCGTTCCCGTGGCGCGGCGGCGGGTCATGTTCTCACGCTCTAGCCGTTTCCGTTCGCCCCCAGCCTGTCATTCCGACCGGAGCCGGAGCGAATGCGACGGCGGAGTGGAGGAACCTGCTTTTTCTGTCCCCAGAGGTACCGAAAGACAATGTGTCGGCACCCGCGGTTCCTCTTCGCAAAGCGCGCGAAAGGATGAGGCACCCGGCTCTTGTCTTTCCGCGGGTCTGAGCCGATAATTGCCTTGCGGTCGGATAGCGGCTCAACCCGCTGTCTGATTGCCCCGTCATCAGCCGCAAACCGACGGCGGGGCGCTTGAATTGTGGTGGGGGCGGAAGGGGTCGGACCTTCAACCTGCCGATTAGTAGTCGGCTGCTCTATCCCGTTGAGCTACGCCCCCACAGTTCACCTTGCTAGTCACTCCTTCTAAATCCTGCCTCTAATCAACCACGCCATTACTATCCAGCCTCAGGCAGTCGATAGTCAAGGCTAATATGCTTGTGACGCGATTTATGTTGCTATTATCTAATACAGTTGCTATATTCGCAATCGGAGGTGTTTATGGGAAGAGGGCCGTCGTATCCATATGTCGATCTGGAAGGAGCCATTGCGCTCACGCGGAAGGTGTACGACTACGCCAAGCGTGGTACCGCCGCTGTCGAAGCCGTGGTCACAGACGCTTTGAAGTTCTCGGCTACTAGCAGCAGCGGCGACAAGGTTCTGGCGGCACTGAGATCGTTTGGATTGACTGAGGATGCAGCAGAAACCAATGGGAAGTCCCTGAAACTCACCAACCGTGCCATCCGTATTTTGCTCGACGACCAGGATTCAGCGGAACGGCAGGACGAAATCAGAAAGGCTGCGCTTTCTCCAAAGTGGTACGAATACTGCTGGTCAAAGTGGGGCAAGGAGATGCCCCCTGCGATGCGATCAAACCTGCTCATCGAGCACGGCTTTGTGGAATCCACTGTGGACGCGTTCTTGTCCAACTATAAGAAGAGCATAGCATTTGCTGGTTTGTTGGATGACGTTATTTTCGAGAACGACGGCAAAAGCGCCGATCAAAGCAAAGATCGCTTCAAAATCGGAGATTGGGTACAATGGGAAACGCAGGGATGTTTAAGGCTACCAGCGGCCAAACGAATCTCAGCGTTTTTCGATGACGGAACGTTTGCTACCTTAGAAGGAAGCAATAATCCTGTTTCCGTGGCCGAACTGATTCCGGCAGAGCCTGCTGAAGAGGCTGAGAAGTCAAAGCTGTTCGCGCAGCCTCAGAACATTTTCATCCCGGCGATCAAACCCGTGGCGCAACCAACCGCGCAACAGGAGGGCGTGAAAATGCAAACAGATGTAATTGCCATTGGCGGAAACAGTATCACCATTCAGATACAGTGGCCCACTGAGATCACGCAAGAAGCGTACGATGATCTGGTTGATTACCTTGCGTTATTACAGAAACGCGCAAAAAGGGCAATCAAGGCTACTTCGGTAGCAGACCCACAAAGCGCGCAAAATCAGAAAGGCTTGGGCTTAGAATCGTAGGGGCGTAAAAATATCTCGCCCAGTCGAAGCTAAGGAGAAAACAGATGCCAAGGGCAATAGCCAAGAAAAGTAACGTTGCGCGGATGCCAAAATCGACCAGCGGCGATTCGACAGCGCAGGCGCTGTATGGATTCGCCAAAGAACTTAGCGCATCCCTAGACGGAATCGCACAGGAACTGAAGCCGCACTATCACATCGAGGAAGTCGCAGATAACCTCGCCGGCATCGCAACATCGCTGGGCGATTTGGCAAGAGCGGTGGCCCTGCAAACTATCGCGCAAAACGGAAACGAGGATGATCGGGCCAAGGCTATCGAAAACCTTAAAAACTGGTTTGACGATTTTAAGGGCTAAGGGGAAAGCCCCTTAGTCCTTATCGTTTTTCCGCATCTCTACGCTAAAGCACCACTACCGGGCGACGGCCCGTCCTCTTTGCGCTTATTGCAAAGGGTTGGCAGTGCGTACCGCCGCCGGCACCGATACCTCCCGGCGCGCCTTTACGGTCCACAACTCCGCGTGATACTCTGTAAACGTCACATAGACAAACGATTAAAAGACAGGAGTGCACCAGGCAAGTGTTAGCCAGAGAGCACAAGAAATCCCTCATCGACCAATACGGCACGCATCCGAGCGATACCGGCAGCCCTGAAGTGCAGATCGCGTTGCTGAGCGAACGCATTGGCCAATTGACGGAGCACTTCAAGACGCACCAGAAAGACCACGGCTCGCGCCGCGGCCTGCTCATGCTGGTCAGCAAGCGGCGTAGCTTGCTCGACTATCTGAAGAAATACGATTCCGAGCGGTATAAAACCGTTATTACGAAACTCGGCATCCGCAAGTAATTGCTGCCCGGGGAAATCCCCGCTCTACCGTCGCAAAATGCGCGCCGTTAGAATGGGCCACCCGAAAAAGTCCGGGCTATTTCTGGAAATCTGTCTCTGGAGAGACGGTCCAGCATCGAGGAAATCTCCACACGTGCGTTTTTCAAGCGCTACCAACATCTCTCACAGGATTGTTACGGGTGAGGTGTGCCTTTTCAGGCGCATCGCAATCCCACCCTTTCGCAAAGTGCGCGAAAGGATGGGCCACCCTGACTTCTTCACTTACCTCGGCATCGGCTCCCAATCGCAAAGGAATGAATTATGAAACCAGAAGCAACTAGCGTTACTGTGCATCTCGCCGGCGGCAAAGAAATTTCATTTGAAACCGGAAAGCTCGCCAAGCAGGCTGGAGGCGCTTCGGTCGTCCGCCTCGGCGAAAACGTTGTACTCGCCACTGCCACCGCCAACCCTGACCCGCGTGAAGGCATTGATTTCTTTCCCCTCACCGTTGATTACCGCGAATATACGTATGCCGGCGGACGATTTCCTGGCGGCTTCATCAAGCGCGAAGGGCGCATGAGTGAGCGCGAAGTGCTTACCAGCCGGCAGATTGACCGTCCGGTGCGGCCGATGTTTGCTGAGGGTTTCAAGTGCGAGACCCAGATTATCGCTTTCGTACTTTCTGCTGATGCCAGCAATGATCCTGATGTGCTCGGCATTAACGCAGCTTCTTGCGCGCTTACGCTTTCTGACATTCCGTTTCTTGGGCCTATTGGCGCCGTGCGGGTTGGTCTGATCAGCGGGCAGTTCATTGTGAATCCCACGTATGACGAGATGCGCGAGAGCCTGGTCAATATTATGGTGGTCGGGACTTCCGACGGCATCGTGATGATCGAGTCCGGCGCCAAGGAAGTGAAGGAAGATACCGTTCTCGACGCGATCGAATTTGGACACACCGAGATTAAGAAGATTTGTGCGGCGATCAATGACCTCCGCGCCAAAGTCGGCAAGCCCAAGCGCGCAGTCGAGCCTCCGAAATTTGATGACGCTTATTACAACGATCTGAAGAGCAAAGTCGGGGCGGAGCTGGCTGACGCGCTCGATACGAAGAAACATCCCAAGGCGGAAAGCTACACGCTGGTTAAGGACATTAAGAAGAAGCTGCAGGCGGCGATTCCGGAGGACGACAAGAAGGGGCTGGAAAAGCTGAAGGCGTATTACGAGACGCTGCGCGAGCGGATTTTCCGCGAGCAGGTCATCAACCAGAAGCGGCGGCCGGATGCGCGTGCGTTTGATGAAGTGCGCGAAATCTGGATTGAAGCCGGAGTGCTGCCCCGCACTCACGGCAGCGCCATCTTCACCCGTGGCGAAACTCAGGCGCTGGTTACGGCCACGCTAGGCACTAGTGACGATATGCAGCGGTTGGAAGGCTTCCAGGGCGAATCCAAAAAGCGCTTCATGCTGCACTATAACTTTCCGCCGTTTTCGGTTGGTGAGGTTGGGTTTATGCGGGGGGCGGGACGGCGGGAGATTGGGCACGGGGCGTTGGCTGAGCGGGCGATTTCGGCGGTACTGCCGACGGAAGAGAAATGGCCTTACGCCATGCGAGTAGTCTCGGACATTCTGGAATCGAATGGGTCGTCGTCCATGGCTACGGTGTGCGGCGCGTCGATTGCGCTGATGGATGCGGGCGTTCCGCTGAAGGCTCCGGTGGCCGGAGTTGCGATGGGGCTGGTTAAGGAAGGCGACGCTTATGCCATCCTGACCGACATTGCGGGCGCGGAAGATCATTACGGCGACATGGACTTCAAAGTTGCCGGGACGAAAGATGGGATCACGGCGCTGCAGATGGATATTAAAGTCGCCGGCATCACTTCGCAAATCATGCGCGAGGCGCTGGAGCAGGCGCAACGGGGGAGGCTGCACATTCTCGGCAAGATGGAGGAAGTGATTACGACGGGGCGCGAGAAGATTTCGGATTACGCGCCGCGCTTCTATACTGTGCAGATCCCGGTCGACAAGATTCGCGATCTGATCGGGCCGGGCGGAAAGATGATTCGCAGCATTGTCGAGCAGACCGGAGTGAAGATCGATGTGGAAGATTCCGGGCTGGTGAAGGTGGCGTCGAGCAATCAGGAATCGGCGGCGAAGGCGCTGCAGATTATCGGCGACATTTGCGCGACGGCCGAGGTGGGGAAAACTTATCTCGGGAAGGTAACGCGGCTGGCGGATTTCGGCGCATTTGTCGAGATTCTGCCGGGCACCGACGGGTTGCTGCACATCAGTGAAGTGGCGGAGCATCGCATTGCCGATGTGCGCGATGAGCTGAAGGAAGGCGACCAGGTGCTGGTGAAGGTGCTGGCGGTCGAAGGCAACCGGATCCGGCTGTCGCGCAAGGCGATTCTGAAAGAGCAGCGCGCGAAGATGGGCGGTGGGGAAGCTCCTCCTGCTGATGGTGCGATGGCGCCGGCAGCGGCTGCGGGGGAACCGGCTCCGGCACAAGCAATGACGGGGTCGCTCGTAATTGAAGGCGGCGGCGATTTTCCCGATGAGCCGGGGGATGCTGAGCCGAACTTTAACCGCGATGGCCCGCCGCATGTGAGTGCTGGCGGCGGCGACCGTCCCCGAAGTGGAGATCGTGGTGGGGATCGTGGGCGCGGCGGGCGTCCTGGCGGAGGTGGAGGCCGGGGGCGCGGGCGCGGTGGACGTCCGGGCGGTGGTGGTGGCGGCGGGCGCGGCGGACGTCCTGGCGGCGGTGGCGGAGGTGGAGGTCGGTACTAAACTTCTTTGCCGCGGATCAGCTTTCAACGCGGACTTACACGGATAAACCACGTAGGATTCACCAAGAGGGGCTGCACAAAAAGTGCGGCCCTTTTTCTTGCCCGCGAATAAGATGGTCGCGAATGGCGTTGCGAGGCGGAACATTGACGAAGCTGGATGCTCAATATTGGATCGAGAAGCTGGGGCTCGAACGGCATCCCGAGGGGGGATATTTTCACCAGACTTACAAGGCCAAACTGCTGTTGCCGGAGTCGGCGTTGCCCGCGGGGTTTGCGGGGGCGCGAGCGGCTTCGACGGCGATTTACTTTCTGGTCGAAGGGAAGAACTTTTCCGCTTTTCACCGGCTGCAGTCGGATGAAGTTTGGCACTTCTATGTGGGCGATCCGCTGGTCGTGCATGTGATTGAGCCGGAGGGGAAATATTTTTCGATTCTGTTGGGCCGCGACCCGGAAGCTGGGCAGGTTTTGCAGGCGGTGGTGCCGGCAGGATGCTGGTTTGCGTCGCATGTTGCCGATTGGAAATCGTTTGCGGTGGTGGGATGCACGGTCGCTCCGGGATTTGATTTTGCGGACTTTGAGATGGCGAAGCGGGAGGAGTTGGCGCGGATTTATCCGCAGCACCGGGAATTGATTGAGCGGTTGACACGGAAGTAGGAACCGCAGTATTTCAAGTTCTTCGTTGGAGAGCCGGCGGGGCGGCTGTGGCCCACAGCCCGTTTGCTTGAGTGGGAAGTTGAGGGCTGCTATTGTAGGTGCCCAGCAGCAGGCAAATTCACACGACTGATCTGCGCCCATGAAGACTTGCCCGGTTTGCGACACGAGCTATCCAAGTCACCTTACCAATTGCCCGACCCATGGCGCGATGCTGATCGAGTCGCGCGACCTGGAACCCGGCTCGGCGGTGCGCGGCAAGTACCGAATCGTCCGCATCCTCGGTCGGGGTGGCATGGGAACGGTCTATTTGGCGCAACATATTCTGCTGGACGAGCCCCGCGCGCTGAAATTCATGTCGCCTGAGTTCAGCCGGGACGCGAAATTCCTCAAACGCTTTCGCATGGAGGCGAAGGCCGCAAGCGGACTTCATCATCCTAATGTCGTCGGAGTTGTTGATCTGGACCAGGCGGAAGATGGCTCTCCCTTCATTGCAATGGAGTATGTGCAGGGTCGAGACCTGCGCGCAGCGCTGGCCGAAGCTCCGTTTCCTGTAGAACGGGCGCTGGCCATTGCCCGAGAAGTCGCTTTGGGGCTCACTAAGGCTCATGCAAGGGGAATCATCCATCGGGATATCAAACCAGCAAACATCATGCTGGCTCGGGAGCTTGACTTGCCGGAAGTGCCGAAGATTTTGGATTTCGGCATCGCCGCTATGAAGGAAAGTGCTACCGCGGTCACCACCCATGGAATCATGCTCACACCGCAGTATGCGGCTCCGGAACAGTGGAAAGGAATCGCGGCGCAGGAACTCGATGGGCGCGTCGATCTCTACGCACTCGGTGGCGTGCTCTACGAAATGTTGACAGGAAGGACGCCCTTCCTCGCCCACAACGCCGAAGGCTGGCTTTATCAGCACCTGCAGGTTGCGCCCGAAGCGCCCAGCAAAGCGCGCCCTGAACTGGCGACGTGGAAGGGGCTGGATGAGTTGGTGCTTCGCCTGCTCGAAAAAGACCGCGAGAAACGAACGTCGAGTGCAGAAGATTTCGTCCACGAACTGGACAACATTGGTTCGCGACTTCCGCTTTCAACGACACGAGAGACCGTCGCCGAAGCTCCGCCGCTTGCCCCGCCAGCCCCCATCGCGGTTGCCCCACCCTTCCCGCGTTCTTTGCGTGAGGGCGGCGATTCCACGCCATCAGGCGCCACACGCAAACCCGGCGGAGCTGGCTGGGTTGGGAATTCTCAGCCTTCTTCTGCTGGAGGGCCCGAAAACCAAAGCGCTCCTCTTACACCTTTTCCAAAAATAGACTTCGGGAAGGCCACGGTTTCAGCCGTGCCGACTGGAACCACAGACGACGCGGATTCGATCAAGGAAGGAAGGGCGCAACGCGCACAGGCGCCGATTTTGAGAAACGTTGGGGAGGGGCCGAAGACCGCTTCCACGAAATTCCGGCCAGTCCGAAAACTCGTGATTGGTGCGGCCCTGCTCGTACTCGTCAGCATCGGAATATATGCAATTTGGTCCCGCTCACGCCGTGCCGGGCCAAAGGTCCAGCTAGCCTACACTCTTGCCGGGAACGATCAGCTCCATGGACATCCCGACGAGGGCGAGGTCTTTAGTGTCGCCTTTAGCCCGGACAGTCACATGTTGGCTTCCGGCTCGACGTTCGCTCCAATCAAGCTGTGGGATGTAGTCTCAGGGCATCAGGTAGGCAGTCTTCCGAACGGCGCCATCATTGTTAGTCTCGATTTCAGCCCAGATGGACGCTTGCTGGCCTCCGGTTCCAAAGACAACCAAGTTAAGCTGTGGGACGTGGCCTCCGGGCAGGAGACGCGCACACTGCAAGTGAAGGACGACCCCTATGCAACTGTCGGAAGCGTGGTTGCCTTTAGCCCGGATGGCAGACGGCTGGCTTCTTCCTCCGGCGACAAGACAATCAAGCTATTCGACGCGGCCTCCGGACAAGAGCTGCTCACCCTCACGGGCCATTCTGGCCAGATTGAGAGCATCGCGTTCAGCCCGGACGGTCGCGTGCTCGCCTCCGCCTCCGCCGACAAAACAATTAAACTGTGGGACGTCGCAGCTGGACAAGAGGTACGTACTCTCAAGGGATACATCGGCCCAGTTTACAGCGTAGCCTTCAGCTCTGACGGACGCCTGCTGGCGTCGGGCTCTTGGGCTGTGACGGGGTCGGGCCTTTCCGATGAGACAATTAAGCTGTGGGAGGTCGCTTCTGGGCGGGAACTGCGTACCCTCAAAGGACCCCCGGGCTGGGTTTATAGCGTAGCCTTCAGCCCGGACGGACACTGGCTGGCTTCCGGCTCGCACAAGACAATCAAACTGTGGGACGTGGCTTCCGGACAGCAGTTGCTTACACTCACAGGGCACACTGACGAAATTCATAGCGTAGCTTTCAGCCCAGACGGTCGCTGGCTGGCCTCCGGCTCCGAAGACAAAACCATCAAACTCTGGAAGCTGACGAACTGAGGCCGATGGACCGTTCATGCCGGTTGGCGGCTAGCGGGCGGGAGGGTCCACGTCGCACACCAAATTACTTAACCGCAGCGGCTTTCTTGGGGAACATTTCGCCGATGCGTTTGATTTGCGCGCCTACTCCCTTTAACTTTTCTTCGATGTTTTCGTAGCCGCGGTCGATGTGGTAGACGCGGTCGATGATGGTTTCGCCGTCGGCGACCAGGGCGGCGAGGACGAGCGAGGCGGAGGCGCGCAGGTCGCTGGCGAGGACGGCGGCGGCGCTGAGCGGAGTTTTGCCGCGGACGACCGCGCGACGGCCTTCGATCTTGATGTTGGCGCCCATGCGAACTAATTCCTGGGCGTGCATGAAGCGGTTCTCGAAAATGTTTTCGGTGATGATCGATGTGCCTTCGGCCTGCGTGGTGAGCGCCATGAATTGCGCCTGGCAGTCGGTGGGGAAGCCGGGGTGCTCTTCGGTGGACATGTCGGCGGCGGTGAAAGGATTGTCGCCCATGACGCGGACGGAATCGGCGGATGCTTTCGTTTTGACTCCGACTTCGTGAAGTTTGCTGAGCAGCGCGCCGAGGTGCGAGGGGTCGCATCCGGCGATGTTGAGATCGCCACCGGTCATCGCTCCGGCGATGATGAAGGTGCCGGCTTCGATGCGGTCGGGAATGATGCGGTGTTTTGCGCCTTTCAGTTTACTTACGCCCTTGACGCGAATCGTGGCCGTGCCTGCGCCTTCAATCTTCGCTCCCATTTTGTTCAGAAGATCGGCGAGGTCGGCGACTTCGGGCTCGCGGGCGCAGTTTTGCAGGATGGTTTCGCCTTCGGCGAGAGTGGCCGCCATGAGCAGATCTTCGGTGCCGGTGACGGTGATTTTGTCGAAAACAATTTCTGCGCCTTTTAGACGCGTGGCCCTGGCTTCGACGTAGCCGTGCTCTTGCGTGATTTTCGCGCCTAGAAGTTCGAGGCCCTTGATGTGGAGGTCGATGGGGCGGGCTCCGATGGCGCAGCCGCCGGGGAGCGAGACGCGGGCGCGGCCGCAGCGGGCGACTAGCGGGCCGAGAACCAGCGTGGACGAACGCATCGTCTTGACCAGTTCGTAATTGGCCTCAGGCAGGGCGAGATTCGCGCAGTGGATGGTGGTGCGGTGCTGGGCGCGTCCGTAGCCGAGTTCGACTTCGGCGCCCATGGCGGCGAGCAGGTTGCGCGTGGTCTGAATGTCGCGGACCTGTGGAATGTTTTCGAGGACTACCGGCTGATCGGTGAGCAGGGCGGCGGCCATGCACGGGAGCGCGGCATTCTTTGCGCCGCTGACGCGGACGGTGCCGAGAAGTGGTTCGCCGCCGCGGATTACGAACTTGTCCATGAGCCGGTTCCTAAATGGCTATTGTAGCGGGATGAGGCGGGGGAACTGTTGCTTGGGTTGGCACGGGTGTTCTGCCCAAGGCGAAAAACGAATCAACCACAGAGGACACAGGGGACACAGAGGGAAATCCCCACTTCTCGCAAAAGACGCGAGAAATGGGGCGCCCTTTTTTGGTCTACTTGTTGATCTACCTTAATAGAGGTCTCCTTGGAAAGGTGATGGAACGGGGCCGGATACCGTCAAGACTCTGAGGGGGAGTGGCGAAAATCGTCGCGATGGTATTCCGGAATTTCACGTATAGGCAAGATGCAGAATCTTGCACAGCTAACCCTTGGCCAGCGTGGTCGCGTTCCGCACGTGGCCCTTGGATTTTTTAAGCGCCGCGACGGCTTGGGCGCGGGTTGCGCGGGCGGCCAGCATTACCACCGCCACGGGAGTTCGGTTGCCGGCAGCTTTGAGGGCGCGGGCGGCTGTCTCGTGGTCTGCGCCGGTGGCTTGTTCGACGATGCGGATGGCGCGCTGGACTAGCTTTTCGTTCTTTGTCCAGACGTTGACCATGAGGTTGCCGTAGACATAGCCGAGGCGAGTCATGGCGCCGGTGGAGATCATATTCAGAACCATCTTGTGGGCGGTGCCGGCTTTCATGCGGGACGACCCGGCGAGAACTTCGGGGCCGACTTCGGTGACGATGGCGAAATGGGCGGCGCGCTCGAGCGGAGAATTGCGGTTGCAGGTTAGAGCGATGGTGCGGGCTCCGCGGCTGCGGGCGTACTCGACGGCGGCGATGGTGAAGGGAGTGCGTCCGCTGGTGGCGATGCCGAGAACGATGTCGTGCTTGCCAGGTTTGCGTTTTTTCATTTCCGCGACGGCATTTTTCACGTCGTCTTCGCTGGCTTCGGTGGAAGCGCCGAGAGCTTTGGGGCCTCCGGCCATGATGTATTGCACGGTGCGAGGATCGGTATTGAACGTGGGCGGGATTTCGGAAGCGTCGAGAGCGCCGAGGCGGCCGCTGGTTCCAGCGCCCACGTAGATGAGGCGTCCTCCGTGGCGGAGTCCGGCGACGACGGTGTCGATGGCGCGGGCGATTTGCGGCAGAGCGCGGCCGACTGCCGCGGCGACGGTTGAGTCTTCGCGGTTCATGAGGCTGACGATTTCGAGCGAAGACATGCGATCTAGATCGGCCGCCGCGGGGAGAATTTGTTCGGTAGGGAGGCGGCGGAGATCGGATTTTAGTTTGCGGGTTGGGGTCAAGTCGTGCGCCTTTCGGTGTGCGCTATTTAAGTGCGTTATTTGAGTGCGTTACTTGAGTTCCAGGAATTCCCCACTTCTCGCGCACAGAACGCGCGAGAAATGGGCCACCCGACACCCGGCCGGTTCATTCTAAATGCTTACACTGAAGCGCCGTCGTCCACGTGTGCGTCTGGGTTAGCCGATGGCTTCGACAATTGCGTCGTGAAACTTGGGGCGGACTTGCTTGATGGCCTGATTGGCGCAGTCCGGCCAGGTGCGGTTCGTCAATAAGGTGATGGAGAGTTGGCGGTCGGGATCGATCCACAGCGACGTGCCGGTGTAACCGAGGTGGCCGAACGAGCGGGAGCCGAAATATTTTCCGGATTGCGAGGGAGCCGACGGAGTGTCCCAACCGAGGGTGCGGGATGTGCCGGGCGGTGTGGTTTCGCGGCGGGTGAAGAGGGCGACTGTTTCAGGGCGAACGATGGGGCGTCCTCCGTGGAGCATGGCTCGGGCGAAGCGGGCCAGGTCTTCGGCGGTTGAGAACAGGCCGGCGTGTCCGGCGACGCCGCCGAGGACGAAAGCGTTTTCGTCTTGCACTTCACCCTGCACTGCGCCCTGCACTTCACCCTGGATGATTCTTTTGCGGAAGGTGCTGCGGACATTTTTCTGGCTTTCGCCCAGCGGCTTTATAGGAGTTTGGCTTTCGCGGACAGGAGTGTCCGCGCCACATTGCTCTTGATTTTCGCGTTCGTCGGCTGTGGGCGGAATTTTGGCGCGCGATTCTCTGGGGGGATTGAATGTGGTGTTGATCATTCCCAGTGGGCCGAAGATTTCACGCTGGCAGAAGACATCGAGAGATTCCGAGGCGAGGCGTTCGAGGGCTGCGCCCAGGACGATGAATCCGATGTCGCTGTATTCGGCGTGGGCGCCGGGATCGGTCGAAAGGGAAGTCGTGAACGCGGCTCGGAGCAAGTCTTCGCGTGCGTGCGCTTTGAGGAACAGCTTCTCGTAGGCTGGCAGGCCTGAAGAGTGCGCGAGCAGCATGTGGAAGGTAACGTCGCGGCGGCGGGGATCCGGTTGTTCGCAGGTGTCGGCCATGAATTCGGGGACAACTCCAATTACCGGAGCTTCGAGTTCGAGCAGGCCGCGTTCGTAGAGGAGCATCGCCATGGTGGTGGTGGCGACTGGTTTGGTCAGGGAAGCCAGGTCGAAGAGAGTGGAGGGCAAGACCTCATAGTTGACGTCATGTTTAGAGTCAAAATCTTTAGAGTCAAAATCCCCACTTCTCGCAAAAGACGCGAGAAATAGGGAACCCTTCGCGATACCCTTCACGGCATCGTCGCCGGGCGAATCTGATTCGTAAATGAAATGGCCGAAGGACTTGAGGGCTACGACGCAATCTCGGTGGGTGACGGCGATGGAGGCTGCGGGGAAGGCGCGGGCTGAAATTGCGGCCTGCAGTACGGCGAAGGCTGACGAGAAGATTTCATCTTGTCGATCGAACGCGGGAACGAGAGTCGGAATGTTATTCAGGGCTTGAGCTCGCTGCGAATCGACCTGAGCGGTTTATAGCAGAGATGCCGCGATGGGTAAAGATTGTTGAGCGCTTTGGGCGAGTTGTGTACAGTCAAGACATCATCCTCAGAATGAATACGAATTCGTACTTTTCCAGAATTGCGTGCGCTGGTCTCTCGGCGGTCGCCCTGCTGTGTATTCCAGCACAGTCGGAAGCGAAACATCCTGTGGCGTTCGTCCGTCTGGGCGGCGTCGATTCCGTCATTGAGCAGGCGATTGCTGATGGAAATATTCCGGGGGCCGTGCTGGTGGTGGGGCACAACGGGGGGGTGATCTATCGCAAAGCTTATGGGAGTCGCGCGCTGGAACCGAAGCGCGAGCCCATGACGCTGGATACGGTGTTCGATCTGGCGTCGCTGACCAAGGTGGTTGCGACCACGACGGCGGTGATGCAACTGATTGAGCAGGGCAAGGTGCGGCTGAATGATCCAGTAGCGAAATATCTGCCGGAGTTTGCGCAGAACGGTAAAGAAGACATTACCCTGCGGCAGTTGTTGACGCACTATTCGGGGCTGGCACCAGACATTGATTTGACGCCGGCGTTTGATGGGAAAGAGTCGGCGCTCCGGCTGGCTTTTGCGGAGACGCCTGCGCAAGCGCCGGGTTCGGGATTTACCTATAGCGACACGAATTTCATCGTGCTGGGTGCGCTGGTCGAAAAGTTGTCGGGCGAGACGCTCGATGTCTACGCGGAGCGCCATATTTTTGCTCCGCTCAAAATGACGCACACGCGATTTTTGCCACCGGCGGCTTGGCGGGTGAAGATTGCGCCCACGGAATATGACGAGAACGAGCACATGCTGCGCGGGGTGGTGCATGATCCCAGGGCGCGGCGGATGGGCGGCGTGGCGGGGCATGCGGGGCTGTTCTCGACGGGAGACGATCTGGCGAAGTTTGCCCAGGCGCTGCTCGATGGGGGCGACGGAATTCTGTCGGCAGCGGCGGTGGAGAAAATGACGTCGCCGGAGACGCCACCGGCAGCGCCTGTGCTGCGCGGGTTTGGGTGGGATATTGACTCTCCGTACTCGTCGAATCGCGGTGATTTGTTTCCGGTGGGATCGTTTGGGCACACGGGGTGGACGGGTACATCGATGTGGATCGATCCGACAACCCAGAGCTACATTATTTTGCTGACCAACGCGGTGCATCCGAGGGGGAAAGGGACTGCCATTGCGCTGCGCTCGAAAGTGGCGACGGAAGTGGCGGCGGCGCTGAATTTGACGACGAGTGAAAAAGAGGCGCTGCGCTGGAAGAGCATCACTGGGTATAACGAGGCGCTGAGTGCGTCGCGGCGGATGAGCACGCGGAATGGGACGGTGAAGACTGGGATCGATGTGCTCGAAGAGCATGGGTTTGATGTGCTGAAGGCGACGGGGACGAATGTGGATACGAAGAGCGTCGATGAGAAAAACCCGGATGCGATGAATTCGGGCGCGAAGAAGCGGATTGGGCTGGTGTCGAATCAGACGGGGGTCGACGGTCTGGGAATACGGACGATTGATGTGCTGGCCAATGCGCCAGGAGTTTCGCTGGACGCGATTTTCAGTCCCGAGCATGGAGTGACGGGGACGCTCGATACTACCGACATCAATAATTCCAAGGATGCGGCGACGGGCATTTCTGTTTATAGCGTATATGGCGGGACGGATGCGGCACGGCGTCCGCCGCCAGAGGTGATGAAGAATCTGGATGCGGTGGTGTTAGACATTCAGGATGCAGGAACGCGGTTTTATACGTACGAGACGACGCTGGGATATTTTCTGGAGGCGGCGGCGAAGGCTGGGATTGAGCTGATTGTGCTGGACCGGCCGGATCCAATTACGGGATCGTTCGTGCAAGGTCCGGTGTCTGATGCGGGGCGCGAGAGTTTTACGAATTACTGGACCGTGCCGGTGCGGCATGGGATGACCATGGGGGAGCTGGCGAAGATGTTTAACGCCGAGCGCGGCATTAATGCGAAGCTGACTGTGGTGCCGATGGAGGGATGGCAGCGCGGAGACTGGTTCGATTCGACGGGGCTGGCTTGGGTAAATCCGTCACCGAATCTGCGGAGCCTGATGGAAGCGGCGCTGTATCCGGGAGTGGCGCTGATTGAGGGCACGAATGTTTCGGTGGGACGGGGCACGGATACTCCGTTTGAGTTGGTGGGCGCGCCGTGGGTAAAGAGCAGGGAACTGGCGGCTTATTTGAACCTGCGTGGAATTGCGGGCGTGCGTTTCGTTCCGGTGACATTTACCCCGACAGCGAGTGTTTATAACGGGCAGGTGTGCTCGGGAGTGAACATTATTTTGACGGATCGGAATGGGTTTGACGCGCCGGAGTTGGGGATTGAGCTGGCGGCGGCGCTGCATAAGCTGTATCCGGCGGATTTCAAGATCGAGCGCATGAGCCAGTTGCTGGTGAATGAGAGTGCGTATGACGCGCTGGTGGCGGGGCAGGATCCGCGGCGGATTGCGCAGGAGTGGCAGGAAGGGCTGGCGGCGTTTCAGAAGGTACGGGAGAAGTATTTGATTTACAAGTGAGGCGTGAATTCCCACTTCTCGCAAAAGAAGCGAGAAATAGGGCACCCTACGACATTCTTACGGACGGGCGGGTAACAAGCCTACTTTTCAATCGCTGGTCCGGGCTCACTTCTGCATCTATCTTTTTTCATCAGGATCAGCATGTGGTATTCGCCGCAACTGCAGGTGTCTGCGAAGGTGAGGATTATGTCGTGCCCCATCCCCTCGGTATATTCCCACTGCCACTGCTCTGCATCAAAAACATGTTTCGGAATGCTATCCGGTAACGAATTGGGCACGGGCCGCCCGAAATCGTCGGAGCACACCCAGTGCTCAGAATCAAGGTCATCCCGCTGAGCGATGTCTGAGCGCAGCAGGTGTGTAAGTTTGTCTGGCGGGCCGAACATGATGTATATGCGGCCGCGATCCGTTCTCCAGCCGGGTATGCCAGAGGCAAAGTGCTGATTGGCGTACGCCAGGCGGCGGTAATGTTCTTCCTTGAATTTGTTTTCGGGAGCGCCCGGGGTTGGATTGCGGCGTTCCCAGAAGGCTATGACGAACTCATCCCGCTGCTGGTCGGTCATGAGGTTTTTGAAGTCAGCGCGTTCCTGGTCGGTAATGATATATACGACATCTTCCCGGAGCCAGTTTTTGTACTCCTCCTTGACGTTGGCATCGAGCCAGCCGCGCGGCGATCGCTGAACCGGAGCCTGGTCCTGGGCGTAGCTCGAAATGAGGGGGAGGCAAAGGGATGCAAGAAGAAGGGCTGCCAGAAGACTGTTTCGGCGAAAGTTTGTCAGGCACATAGACACTAACTCCGGCTGGTCCAAATGCGCGATTCCAAGGGTAAATCGTAGGATGCGGGCGAGCAAGTTCGGGTTCGCCGGGGCAGCCGGACGATGGAAAAACGCATCCTAGCCGCTGAATGTCGTGGTATTCTCGGCCTGTCGGAGTTGCGCCGGCACTGCTAGCTTCAGGAGGTTCGGGATGCGAGCGCTATTAACCGTTTTGCTGGTTTCAGGGATGGCGTGGGGGCAGTCGGATACGGCGAAGCCGGTGGACGCGACGTCCCCGCCTCAGGCAGCAGTTCCGGCCGCGGCGCCGGCAAATGATGCGGGGCAGACGAAAGAGCTGAGCACTCGGCCGTCCCAAGGGACGATGGCTGGGGCGACGGCGGTCGAGGCACCGGACCCCAATGCGGTGGTGATTCCGGCGGGGACGAAGATTCCGCTGCTGTTGAAGCAGGCGATTTCTACCAAGAATGCGCGCGAGGGCGACGCCGTGTATGCCGAAACAGCGTTTCCGCTTGTGCTGAACGAGCGCGTGCTGGTGCCGGCGGGGACTTATATCCAGGGCAAGATCATGCACACGGAGCGCGCGGGACGGGCCTCGAAGCGCGCGGAAATTTTGATCCACTTCACGTCGATGATTTATCCGACAGGCTACACCGTGATGCTGCCGGGGTCGGTGGAGAACACGCCGGGCGCGGATAGCAACGGGGTGAAGGATAAGGAAGGCACGATTCAGGCGGACAAGGATACGGGCACGAGGGTTGAGGATGCTGCGAAAGGCGCGGCTGTCGGCGGAGTTGTCGGAAGCATCGCCGGGCGCGCGGCCGGAGGTCTGGGCGGCGCGGAGTATGGCGGGCTAGCCGGACTCGCGGGCGGGGTCGCGTGGGCACTGCTGAAGCATGGTCCGGATGTGAAGCTGGATGTGGGGACTTCGATCGAGATGGAGATTCAGCGGCCGATTCCGGTGGATGCGAGCCGGATCCAGGTGGCGCGGGCGGGGTCGTAGGGCTCGGCTCTCCCTGTATGTTTCCCTTTGGATTAGAATTCCAGCCGGCAAACCTCGGAGGCGTTATGCGCAATGCCACGCTCCTCGGCCTGACCACAGTGTTGCTCTCAACGGCGCTCTGGTCCCAAACGCGCGGCGGCGGTGGGGGAAGCAAAGGCCCGACGTCCACTCCGACGGTGGCGAACTACCCCGCATCTCCCACGGCGGCGCCATATGGAAACAATGCTGGTGCGCCAGTCCCTTCACTCAGCGCCAATGATGAAGGCAAAGTCGAATTCCGTACACAGTCCATCTTGATACAGGTTCCGGTGATCGTGACTGATAAGAACGGAGATCACGTCCACGGCCTGAGCAAGGGCGATGTTCACGTGTTTGAAAATGGTAAAGAGCAGGCGATCTCCGTGTTTGAGGAAAAGGTCGTCAGCAATGCCAAGCTCCCCGCAGTGCCAGCGCAGCCTGGCGAATTTCGAAACCTTACGCTTTCCGATGACCAACCGCACACCGTCACCGTAGTCGCGCTCGATACGGTGAACACGCCCTTTCTCGATCAAGAGTTCGGTCGCCGGCAACTCGTTAAGTATCTCGCCGATAACCTCGATTCGGGCCAGGTGCTCGCCCTGATGATTATCACGAGTCATGGGTTGAGGGTCATTCACGGGCTTACCGGAGATCCGGAGCAGCTCCTCCAAGCCTTGAAAAAAGTCAGTGGAGAGCTGCCCGCCATGCAGGGGGTCGATACTGACGTACGGGCAGATGTTGCTGCGGGAGATGTTGAGATACCGACTCCCATTTCGCCGGGAGCCGATCCCACACTCGCTATGGAGTCATTTGTGCAATACGGCGATGCCGTCTATGCGCAGTTTCAGCAGCAGAACGCGATTGAGAGCACCCTCAACGGTTTTATGGGCATTGCCTGGACGCTCTCCGGCGTGCCCGGGCGCAAATCCTTGATTTGGGCGACTGGCGGCTTTCCGTTCGCGATTGGTGATCCTTCGACCGTTCCCGGTGGGTTTCTTTCGACTCTCTATGAGCGCACCATGCAGGCGCTTACGCAGGCACAGGTATCGGTTTATCCGGTGGATGTGCGGGGCTTGGTCAACTACACGCCAGTGGCAGACGCGAAGCTCTCGCGCGCGCCCACGAACCGAACCTTTAACAATCGTGCATGGCTGCAGATCTCTACCATCGATACTCTCAATCAGATCGCCGAGATGACCGGGGGAACCGCCTTCTACAACACCAACGATGTTGCGACCAGCTTCAAGCGGGCAGCCGAGGACGCCGCCTCCTATTACCTCGTCGGCTACTATCTCGATACGCGCAACAATCACGCCGGATGGCGGCAGCTCAAAGTGAAAGTGGACCGAAAGGATACGGAAGTGCGTGCGCGCAAAGGGTTTTTTGTCACCAGCGCTACACTTCACATGGACCTGTCCCGCGGCGCGGATATGAACTTCGCGCTGACTTCGCCCATCGAAGGTACGGGCGTTCCGCTCAACGTGAAGTGGCTGGGAGTATCCGGAGACGGGGCGAAAAAGAAAGCGGGCTTCTTGTTGCACCTTCCGTTCGACGCCCTAGCTTTGGATCCGGCCGGCCAGAACAAAGTCAATTTCGATTTCGCCGCCGCGGCCTATTCTCTCAACAGCAAGGATGGCAAGGCCGCGATCACGCTGGACAAGAGCTTTGCGCCATCTCTGAACGAGGCCCAGTTGGCGGACGTCCGCGCCAAAGGCGTTGGCTTTGGCTATGACCTCGATTTGGCTCCCGGCAAGTACTCCGTGCGCTTTGTGGTGCGCGATAACGTCACTGGCAGGATTGGCAGCGTAACTGCACCCCTCACAGTAAATTGAGTGCAAGCAATTTGCTTCCCCGAGGACCGAACGTTCAGCAAAATCGAAGTTGCAGGAAACTTCTGCCTGTTAGACTCCGTGCATGGAGCGGGCCAATGTTTCCGCGTGGCGGGGTATTGTGCTCGCGCTTTGTCCTCGATGCCGCGCCGGGAAGATCTTTCGTAAATCGGTGTGGCTGTTTCCGGGGATGTACGAGCGATGTCCGGCGTGCGGGTTGAAGTATGACCGTGAGGACGGATACTTCCTGGGGGCGATGTACATCAGTTACGGACTGGGCTTGGGTACGATCACGGTGCTCGCGGTGCTGGTTTGGGAAATATTTAAATGGCCCTTGGTGAAGAGCACGGTGGGAGGAATCGTTCTGTTTCTACCGCTGGCGCCGCTGCTGACCTGGATGTCGCGGGTGCTGTGGATTTGGATGGACCAGAGTATTGATCCGGACAGGAGCTGAAGGCTTTCGTTCGCCCGTCGAGTGGCTCGCGTCAGGCTAATCAGCATCAGCCACTCAGCATCAGGCCACTCAGCATCAAGCCAAGCAACTGTCTTTCCCTTGATTTACAACGCCGTCTTCTTCTGGCTGCTATACAATCCGCGGTAGGAGTTTTCTCGCTCCGATCGTGGAGGTTCTTGTGGAAGCTTTCGGTATTAGTTTTGGTTTTTTAACGGTCGTCATCGTTATTGTTGCTATTTACCTTCTGAGTTCCATCAAGATCCTGGCCGAGTATGAGCGGGGCGTAATTTTCCGTCTCGGTCGTTTGCTGGCGAGCGCGAAGGGGCCGGGCATCGCTTTCGTGTTTGCGCCTCTGGACCGCATGGTCCGCGTGTCGTTGCGGCAGGAGGCGCTGGAAGTTCCGCCGCAGGACATTATTACGCGCGATAACGTCACTCTGAAAGTGAACGCCGTCATTTTTTTGCGCGTGATTGATCCGAACAAGGCCGTGGTGGAAGTGTCGAACTACGTGTATCAGACTTCGCAGTTTGCGCAGACTACGCTGCGGTCGGTGCTGGGCGAGCAGGAACTGGATGAACTGCTTTCGCATCGGGAGAAAATTAATCTGCGGCTGCAGAGCATTCTCGACACCCACACTTCTCCGTGGGGTGTGAAAGTCACCAACGTCGAGGTCAAACAGGTTGACATGCCGGAGTCGATGTTGCGCGCCATGGCCAAGCAGGCTGAGGCCGAGCGCGAGAAGCGGTCGAAGATTATTCATGCCGAGGGTGAGTTCTCGGCGGCGCAGCGGCTGGTGGATGCGGCCCATCTGCTGGCAACCGAGCCGGTCAGCGTGCAACTGCGTTATTTGCAGACCCTGACGGAAATTGGAGTGGAGAAAAATACGACCGTGATCTTCCCGGTGCCGGTGGACTTTTTCTCGGGGCTGCAGAATCTGTTGGGAAAAGGGGATGCGGCGCCGTCGAAGGCCGCATAGGGATCGCAAGGAGCCTGGCAGGTCTCGCGCCGACTTGCCGGGAATTGGGAGTTTCGGAGTTTAATTATGGCTTCGTCACAAGATACGGAAATTACACTGGGAACGGGCAAGCTGCTGGTCCTGTTCTTTGGCCTGGTGGGAATCTGCGCGCTGTTCTTCGCGCTGGGTTATTCGCTGGGACGGAAGTCGGAGCCGGCGATGGCCGCGGCCAGTGCTGCTGTTGCTCCGCAAACCGCGCTGGGCGCGAGCAAGGGGAGCAGCGGAACAACGAGCGGGAGCGGCGCGACGACTGCGCCGCCCATGACGTTCTACAAGTCGGTGGAACAGAAGGATGCCAACCCAGAGTTGACGCCAGCAGCTGACGCGAAAACGGACGCGCCCGCGGCGACGACGCCGGCGAATTCGGCTGCAGGTGCAACTCAGGCACAAACACCTGCTGCGGGCACTCCCGATGCAGCAACGACGCTTCCGACGGCAGCGTATTTTGTGCAGGTAGCTGCCGTCAGTAAACAGGAAGACGCGGATTCGTTGGTGGACGCGCTCAAGAACAAGCAGTATCCCGCGTTCGTGGCGGCGCAGGTGCCGACGGACAAGCTGCTGCGGGTGCAGTTGGGGCCGTTCTCCGACATTAAAGACGCGGAGGCGATGCGGGCGCGGCTGATCGCCGATGGGTATAGTCCGATTGTGAAGAAGTGACGAGTCTGCCTGCGAAAAGCAGATTCCCTTCGACTTCGCTCAGGGCAGGCTCTCCGCCCCTCGCGTTCGCTCGGGGGTCGGAATGACAAACCTAGTTTTTAGGTGGAATGACCAATCTAGTTTTTAAATGGGTACTCTTCTTAGGTTATATTGACACTCGTCGATTTCCGCGTTATTCCTAATCCATGTCTGAACCGTCGACTACTATTGCAGAGGCGACTCTCGATCGCGCATTGCACGCGATTGCTGACACGACTCGGCGCCGTATTCTGCAAGCGCTGAAGGAGGGCGCGGCAGGGGCCAAGGCGGCAGCGAATGGACGATGTCTTTGCGCGGGGGACATTGAGGAGCGCGTCCAGCTTTCGCAGCCCACCATTTCTCACCACATGGCGATTCTGACTAAGGCCGGGCTGGTGGAGGCGACCAAGAAGGGGCAGTGGCGCTGGTATCGGCGCAATGAGAAGGCGATTCGCCGGATGGTGAAGACGTTGCGCGGGAAGTTATAGGGGTGGTGGTTCAGGCGTCCCTCCGGGACGCGGTTGCGTTGTTTTGCGCGAACCCAGCGCTGAAGCGCTGGGCTATTTTCGTGACGCGCCTTCGGCGCTTTTGCCTCCGGTGCGGCCCGGCGCTGTTTGCCTCCGGCGTGGCCAAACGCAGTTTGGCTCCGCGCCCGACTCGCTATACCAACGATTCGCCCCAGCGTCGATTATCTGTACCGTTGCCTACCCTTGAGCGGCGCGCTTGCCAGTCTTCCTGCTCCCTAACTGCTCTGCTCCCTAACTGCTCTGCTCCCTAACCGATGTGTTTCTACGGCGTGCCCAGGGCCCATTTTTCCAGGTCTCCGGTGGAGCGTAGGACGCCGAGTTGGCTGCGTTCTAATTCGAAGGTCACATCCTGGAGGGTGATGAATTTTTCGCTGGCTTGCGAGCGGGCGTCGTCGAGATCGTGCAGCGTCGCGGTGCCGGCGTCGATGCGGGTCTGGACGGCGGTTAGATTCTTCTCGGTGATTTCGTATTCCAGTTGGGCGACTTCGCGTGCGGCTTGCATCTGGGCGACGGAGCGCTGCAGACGCAAGGTTTCTTCCGACACCTGGTTGCGGGCGGCTTCGGCTTGTTTGGTGGCCTTCACGGCGTCGGCGTCGGCGGCCTGGGCACGGGAACGCTGCGAAAGATTGAAAAGAGGGAATCGGATGCTGATTCCGATCGTCGCGTTATTTTGCTGGAAGCTGCTGGTCACGCACAGAAATTCGCCAAGAGATGTGGTGCAGGGCCGGGAAGGGATGTAGTAGTTCTGATAGTTGTTGAACCGCGACAGCAAGGCATATTGCGCAGCGAAGTCGATGCTGGGCCACAAAGATTTGTGTTCTCCCTGGGCTCGTAAGTATTGCGCGCGGGCGTGCTCGATGGCGGCTTGCACTGATGGATTGGAAGCGGCGGCGTTATTGGCGTCGGCTTCGTTCGGAGTGGCTGGAAGTGCAGCGGGAGGCGCGGGGATCGTGTCGGGATCGGTCTGAATGCTTGCGGTGGGCAATCCGGTGAGTTTGGATAGATGTTCGCGAAGCACATCGGCAGCGCCTTGCGCCTCGGCGATACGGAGGCGGACGCGGGCGGCGGAAAGTCGAGCCTTGGTGCCGTCCAGTTCGCTGTCGATGCCTTCCTTGACCCGATCGGCGACGGCGGCTTGCATCTTGTTGGCGGCGGCTTCGGTTTCCTGGAGCCGTGCCAGGCGGAGTTCCCATTTCGACAGTTCAGCGTAGCTGAGGGCGGCATCCTGGATGATCTGGTTGCGCTGGTCTTTGGTTCTTAAAGCCGCTGAGGCAGAATCGGCTTTGGCGGCACGCACATAGTCGCGCAAGGCGGGATTGAGCAGCGCCGATTGTGTGGTCACGTTGAACAGAGCCGGCGCGGAACCCTCCAGCGCTAGGGGGAATCCATAGGAGTATCCGAGACCGGCTCCGGTGGAAAGCTGCGGGATATAGTTGTTGCGGAGCTCCTGATAGCCGGCGGCGGCGTGGGCCTCGTCGGCGGCTGTGATGGCTGCACCAGTCGCATGAGTCAGCGCGAGCTCGACCACGCGCTTGAGAGAAACAGGTTCGGCCAGCAGCGAGGTGGGGAGCAGAACGACTGCCAGAATCCACTTGGAGGTGCGCGGACTTGCTTTGCGTGCGCTTGCTTTGTTTGCGGCACGGCACGAGGTTTTCGTTGTCGTTAGCATTATCATTGCGTCCCTCTCAACGTGATCTGGAGATGCTTTCATGAACAAAGTCCACGACATTGGATGCCAGCGATTTTAAATGTCCGGTGGTTCGTGCGGAGCGGTTTACATTTGCCGGTTAGATTCGCGGCTTACAACCTCGGCTTGAAATCCGCGGCTTACGTTAATGTTCGACCCGCTTCAAATGTTCGCGCGCGCGGGCGTAGGTGTGCGAGAGAGCTAGGGCGGCGCGGTATTCGTCGGCGGCAGCGCGGCGATCTCCCTGCTTTTCCAGCAGCTGGCCCAGCAGATCGTGCGCTTTGAAGGCAGGGCCTTGTTCGACAGGACCGTTCGCGAAATAGCGGCGTAGAAGGCTCACGGCCAGGGCGTAGTCGCGGTTATTGTGAAGCAGAAGGCTGGCGCCATCCATCAGCGCTTCCGCGGGGTTGATGGAGCCGGAGTTCATGCTGCGGAGGGCCGCATCCATTTCGTCGAACCGGTTGGCATGAGCGAGAAACTGGGCCAGATGCAACCATGCGCTCGCGGTTCCGTGACTGGTTTCAATTGCGGTGCGGTAGGCGCGTTCGGCGGTTTCTGCGTCTTTCTCCTTCTCCGCGAGCTGGCCGGTTAAATAATCTGCCAGCGCGGGATCGAAGCCGGCCAGGGCCTCGACCTGAGCGCGGGCTTTATCCTTGCCGCCGCCGACCATGGGCGGAGCTTGCAGATAGAACTGGGTGAGATCGGCGCGTGCTTCCGAGCTCTTGGGATCGAGTTCAACGGCGCGTTCGAACTCGGTGCGAACCTTTTTTGCCAGGCCCGCTCCGGAAAGAAATCCCGCATGCTCGGCCTTCTCGCCATAGGTTCGGCCCAGCCACAAATGATAGAAGCTGTTGTCGGGAGCGAGCTTTACGGCACGCTCGCAGGCGGCAATGCCGCGGTCCCACTCGTCGATCATGTAATAGGCGCGGCAGAGCAGGTTGGAGGATTCGGCGTCCGTAGAGGCGTTGCGGGTTTCTTGCTCGAGAGCGCGAATCGCTTCATCCGCGTGACCCGACGTGAGAAGTTCCTTGGGGGACGCGGCCGCATAAGCAGGAGGCAGGAGCACGGCAAAACAAAGCAGCGGCAAGAGAGAGCGTAATTTCATCAGTGGATCGGTCGTAGTGGGTCAGTCGTTGTAGTCAATCGTTGTAGGTCAATCGTAGTAGGTCAGTCCGCCGGACTAAAACTCGCGCCTTCCCGATGCTTAAGAAATCAGAGCCTAGAAATTGGAGCCTACGGAACTACTTTGACTGAGACTCCGTCGAACAGCGGCTTGTCCTCCGCCGGCAAGGCTACCGAGTCTCCCGCGGAAAGTCCGGAGGTGATCTCGACCCGAGTCAGATTCTGCAACGAAAATTCGATCGTCTGGTGCTTCAAGTGGTTGTCGACGATGCGGTAGACGTAAGGCTTAGCCTCATCAATGCGCAGAGCATCGCGCTCGAGGGTGAGGACGTCGCTGTGCTCGGCAACAACAATGGTAACGCCGACGTTGACATTGGGTAGAAGGCGAAGATCTTTGTTGTCGAGAACGCAAGTGGCCTCGCCCACATTTCTGGAAACGCGTAACTTAACCGTTGACGGCACTGTGTTGAGGATGCCGGTCCAGATGCGGCCCGGAACTGCGTCCCAGGTTACTTCGACTTTTTGTCCAGCCTGCAAGCGGCCCACGTCGGGCTCGTCGACGAAGGCGCGAACCAGCACGCGCGAAAGATCGGCTTCCTGCAAAAGCAATTCGCCGACTTGCACAAAGGCTCCCTGCTTCACGGGCAGTGAGTAAACTATGCCGTCAAAAGGAGCCCGGACGCTCGATTTGCGAAGCGCGTCTTCAGCGGCGTCATAGGCGGCCTGAGCCTCTTCTGCCTTCGCCTCGGTGCGTGCAGCTTCTGGCGTGGAGTATCGGCCATTCTGTTTTTGCTCGATCAAGGTGAGGTCGGCTTGGGCGCTCTGCAGGGCGTCTTGCGCCTGATGAACTTCGCCCGGAGAGGCTGCGCCTTCCTGCTGCAGGCGCCGCAGGGCGTCGAGAGCGCGCTGGGCGGCATCGCGCGCGCTGCGGGCTTTGATCAGTTGCGAATTCAGAGTCAGAACTTCTTCGTGCGTGCCCTCAGCATGGAGGGATGATTCATCGGCCTGCGCCGACTTCACTTGGGCCTGGGCGCGGGCGGCCTGCGCGTGGATGTCGGCGTCGTCGAGTTGCAGCAACAGTTGGCCCTTGCGCACATGGTCGCCTTCCTTGACCAGCAGCCGTTTTACTGTGGTCGCGATAGGCGCGGAGGCTTCAAAATTCTGCACGGGCTCAATCTTGCCGTTGGTGGAAACGACGCTGCGAATCGGACCACGCTGCACGAAGACCGCGCGCACTTTCACCGGAGTCTGGTGAAAATAGGAATACAGCAGTGGCAGCATGACCAGGACGATGAGCGCGGGCCAAATCCACCGCCGGCGGGGCGGCGGGTTCGAATTGTTCGTCAATGCCAACCAGTTTTTCTTTCAGGCTGCGGCAAGAATAAGTGTAAGCGTTAATTTACCATTCCGGAGCCTGCGACAGATACAACAGGACGCGCCAGCAGGATACCTTGTTGGATGCGGGCAGCGCAGCTTCGGCTTCATTTCGAGTGACCGGACAAACGCTACAATAACGGCATGGCTAAATCGCCGCGCTATACACCTGAGCACGCCGCCGCGGGTCTCGACGCGAAGTTTCCTGAGATTGAGACCTGGCCCAACCAGTTTCCCGGGTATGAAATTGTAGTGGATGACCCGGAGTTCACTTCGGTATGTCCAAAGACCGGGCTGCCGGATTTTGGCGTCCTGGCTATTCGCTACATGCCGGACAAGAGTTGCCTGGAGCTGAAATCGTTGAAGGAATATTTGCACTCGTACCGGAATCTTGGAATTTTTCAGGAGAATGTGGTCAACCAGATTCTGGAAGACGTGGTGAAGTGGGCAAAGCCGGTATGGGCGGAAGTGCGAGGTGAGTTCCGTCCGCGGGGCGGGATTTCGACGACGATTGTGGCCCGGTGGCCGCGACCGAAAGGACGCGGCTGAGACTGCCCGCCGTGCTATATTCGCTGCACCCGTGGCCCAGACTGATCTTCAGCCCCGCACTGCGCTGATCGTCCTGACGGCGCTCAATCTGCTCAACTATGTAGATCGCAACGTGCTGTTTGCAGTGCAGCCGCTGGTGCAGGATGAGTTTCACTTGAGCAACGCGCAAATTGGATATTTGACCAGCGCTTTTCTGGGTTTCTACATGATTGCGGCGCCGTTTGTGGGGCCGCTGGCGGATCGCTATTCCCGCAAACTTATCATCGTGCTGGGCGCTGTGTTTTGGAGCGGCCTCACGCTGCTCACCGCGGTTACGCATACTTACACGGAATTGCTGGTCCGACATACATTGGTGGGGGTGGGCGAGGCGACGTTCGTCACGATTGCGCCCACGTTTGTCGCGGATCTTTTCGCAGAGAAAAAACGCGGGCGCATTTTGGGCGTGTTTTATCTGGCGATTCCGGTGGGATCGGCTGCGGGTTATCTGCTGGGCGGGAATCTGGCGCCGCACTACGGCTGGCGATTTCCGTTTTATATTGCGGCCGCTCCGGGCTTCGTGCTGGCGCTGGCGGTGCTTTTTCTGAAGGAGCCGGAACGCGGGCAGTTTGATTCTCTGAAAGAGACTCCGGAGCGCGGAACAATTCTAGGGCTGGTACGCAATCCTGCTTTTCTGGCCTCGACGCTGGGCATGGCGGCGATGACTTTTTCGCTGGGCGGCATTCAGGTGTGGATGCCGAAATTTTTATATAGCGAACGCGGGTACACCCTGGAAGCGGCGAATTTTGCGTTCGGCATCATCATTGTGATCGACGGCATTGTCGCAGCGCTGGCGGGCGGATGGCTGGGGGATTATCTGCTGCCGCGCATGAAGAGTGCGTACTTCCTGGTTTCAGCGGCGAGCATGCTGCTGGGCGTGCCATTCATGATTGTGGCGCTGTTTACGAGGGGGCCGCTGATGATTCCGGCGATCGCGGTGGCCGCGTTTTTTTTGCTGCTCAATACTGCGCCGCTCAACGCTGCCGTCATCAATTCCGTGGGGGCGCACATTCGCGCGACGGCGCTGGCGGTGAATATTTTCATCATTCATATTTTGGGCGATGTGCCTTCGCCGACGATGATGGGATGGGTAGCCGACAAGCGCTCGCTGCAAACGGCATTTATCCTGCCGGTAATTGCCATGGGGATTTCTTCTGCCATACTGTTTTATGGGATGAGGTTTGCGACGCCGGTCGCGATTGGTGGCGGGTCCACGGGAGAACGGAAATAGGGAAGTGCGCCAGGCATGCGATTTAGCGTTTTTCGCAAAAAGACGCAAAAACGTTCGCGCGGCGCGCCCAGATCCTTCGCGAGACAAAAGCGTCTCGCTCAGGATGACAAACTGAATGGTTTATTTTTATTGGATTGCGGGAATAATTCTGGCGCTGGCTTGGTTTTCCCGCATTGTAGATGCTGCTCTCGGTATGCCCAGCGTGGCCGATGTTTCTCTTCCGGAGTGGGACCGGAATCCGGTTTCGTTGAATGGGAATCCTCGCGTGTCCATCATTGTTCCTGCGCGGAACGAAGAAGAAACCATTGAGCAGGCGCTGCATTCTCTGCTGGCGCTTGATTATGACAATTTTGAAGTGATCGCGGTGAATGATCGGTCGACGGATCGTACGGGCGAGATCATGGAACTGGTCGCGGAGAGTCGAAATCAACATCCCCACTTCTCGCAAAAGACGCGAGAAAAGGGGCACCCTTTTTCGTCTCACACCGCCACAACTCCGCGACCCCCATATCTTGACTTTCGGGTTATTCATCACACCGAATTGCCTCCCGGCTGGCTGGGAAAAACTCATGCCATGTGGACGGCCGCCAACCAGGCGACTGGCGACTGGCTGCTCTTCACCGATGCGGACGTGTTGTTCAAGCCGGAATCGCTGCGGCGCGCGCTGGCTTATGCCGAGAGCGTTCGGGCGGACCATGTCGTGCTGTTTCCGCGCATGATCATGAAGCGGCCGGGCGAATATATGATGATCGCTTTTTTTCAGACCCTGTTCATGTTTGGACATCGCCCGTGGAAAGTGGCCGACCCGAGCGCGGACGATCATATGGGGGTGGGCGCGTTCAACCTGGTGCGGCGGCGGGTGTATGACGCGGTCGGAACGTATGAGGCGCTGCGAATGGAAGTTGTCGATGACATGAAATTGGGCAAGGTCGTCAAGAAGGCGGGCTTCGCCCAGCGCAACGTCTTTGGCGGAGATTTGATTTCGATTCGCTGGGCCAAGGGCGCGATGGGCATCGTAAATAACTTGACTAAGAATTTCTTTGCCGTGTTGTCGTTTCAGTGGTGGCGCACAGTGATTTCGGCCTTCGGATTGGCGTTTCTCAATCTCGGGCCGTTTCTTGGCATATTTCTGGCGCAGGGGTGTGCGCGTGTGCCCTACGCGGTGGCGCTGGGATCGATGTTTTCGATTTATATCGGAATGTCGTGGCGGTCGGCGGTGCCGGCGTATTACTTCCTGCTGCATCCAGTCAGCACGGCGTTGTTTATTTACACGCTGCTGCGGTCGATGATTCTCACTCTATGGAATGACGGAATTGAGTGGCGGGGCACGAAGTATCCGCTGGATGAGTTGCGCAAGGGAATGGTGTGAGTCGCGCCTAGTCTGGCGGCTGGACGCCTTCCACGTCGTAGGTCGCGGTGGCGTTGGGCGTGGCCGTGGTCTTGGCCGGCTTCTTGGTGGGACGAAGATGGCCGGCGCTATAGTGACCGCGGTTTTCGACGTCGTAGTTCTTAGGCAGGGCTGGAATCATGGCGGCGCCGCCGGTGATCTGGCTGATGCGATTGAGCACGATCTCAGCGCGGCCGTCGTAGAGTTTGACGGGGCCGTGAATCTCGATGGTGCGGCCCGCGAGGCGGCGCACGTCGCCAACATCTTTCAGGCCGGAAGGGAAGACCACGACCGAGAAGGGGCAGGCCATTTGCTCTTCGCAGAAGTCGAGGAAGTGAACGCCTTTCGCGCCGACTTTAACACGCAGCACCTTTCCGGCCACGCATTTGGTTTGGCCGACGTGTTTACCGGCTTCGTATATGGGGATGCAATCGGAGGCGTGGAGAGATGGCGCGGCGAACAGGAGTATCAGCACTGCGACGGGAGCCCATATCCTGGCCACGGTCGTGGAACGCGCTGCCGAGTGGTGCCCGGGCAAACGAACGAATGCGTCCGTTGCTCCACGAGTTGGGGTGATGACTGCATTCTGCTTCGGCATACTGTGATCCTAGGAGAAGCACAGCAGCTCTGTCTGTGATGTGATGAAAAAAACTCGCGGGAAGTTCCGGAATGGGATTGGGGGCGAAGTCCCCACTTCTCGCAAAGGACGCGAGAAATGGGGCACCCATACATACACACATACATCGATGTCAACGAACAGAAATCAACGGATCGACATCAACTCTTATTTGAACGACTTGACTGCGGAAGCTTCGTCGTCTTTCACGTCGAAGACGGTGTAGAGCTTGGTGATCTGAAGCAGGTCGTTGACCTTCTTGGTGAGGTTCAGGAGCTTGAGTTCGCCGCCCTGATTCTTGGTGGTGGTGAAGGCGCTGACCAGTTCACCAATGCCTGAGCTGTCAATGTAGTTGACGTCCTGCAGGTTCAGAACAATCTTCTTGTTGCCCTTGGCCAGCAGGTCGCGAACCGTGTCGCGGAGAATGACGCTGCCTTCGCCGAGGGTAATGCGGCCGCTGCAGTCCACAATCGTAACTCCATCCACAACCCGACTAGCCACCTTCATGCTCACTGGGAAGCCTCCTTGCCGCCCGCGGTTGGTCCGTGGACGTGCTTGATTAATTTAAGTTCGGTGCCCGATTCGGTGGGCCGAATTTCGACCGCATCCATAAACGAGCGCATAAGAAAAATTCCGCGTCCGGAAGTCTTAAGCAGGTTCTCCGGCGCCAAAGGATTCGGGATCTTGCTCAGATCCATCCCCCGGCCCTGGTCGCGAATAGTGATGATCAGGTCGCCGCCGGCGCGTTCAAAAGCCAGGGTTACTTTCTTGTCCGGTGCGTACGCATTGCCGTGCAAGACGGCATTGACCGCGGCCTCGCGCACGGCCATGGAAATCTGCATGATCTCTTCGTCGGCGAAGCCCAGTTCGGTAGCGACGCGTGTGGCCTTCTCCTCCGCATTGTCGATCGTCTCCAACGAGGAGTCGAGCGTGTACGAAACCCGTTGCTCGGTCATGGCCATGGGCGAAGTGTAAGCAGTGATTATAAGACTTAAACGGCTGTTTCCGCTTGCGTGCCGCAGCAGGCGTCCGCCAGACGCGATTCCCGGCGAATGCGGTAGTTTGCCTGTCGGACGGGCGAATTGTCAATGTGGGGGTGGAATGAGCAGTGGCTCAGTTTGAAATTAAGCGCTTACGGATTACCCGATAGATGTCATCCTGACGGAGCGCGCCGAGCGCTCCGGAGGGACCTTACGAAGCGCGTTCAGGGGTTGCACGGGCGCGAGGAATGCCTGCGCCGCAGGAAGTGCGGGCACTCCCTTCGGGAGCGTCAATGGCGTCGGGCGACGTAAGGTCCCTCGCCCGGCTGTCGCCGCGCTCAAGATGACATCGGGAGGGTGAGGGGAAGGGCTTATAATCTGGCGACGCGATGGGAACCACTTGGCGAAGTCTCAAAGTACGTTTGCGGCGAATCTTCCTCATCGGGATTCTGGCCGTGGTGGGGACGGCGGCCTTGGCTTACTGCTTGGACTATGCCGTTTTCCGTTTCCGCGAGGCGACTAACCGCAACGCCTACGGTTCAGTGACGGTGAATCATTACACTGCCCTGCTGATGAAGAACGGCAAGACTCTGTTTACGTTCGATCCGCCGGCCCCGCAGACATGCGTGCACGCTCTGTTTCCGCATGAGGGATGGCAGCCCTGCTGGTATCTGAGCCGGCATCCAGATCAGCGCACGGATATCTGACGGAGCAGCGCTCCAACAGCAGGCGATCTGGCATTTGCTCTAGGGCTAAATCAATAAGTGTAATGGCGGTTTTTCGCCAACCGACAGATAGTTCCGGAGTCAAGTAAGTCATAAGTTGACCACGCGGTTGAGGTTCCGGTCCCGCTTGAACAGGATGTATCGAGATTTGGTCGTGCTAGAGTGGGGTGCTGTTTATCTTGACCGTCTGGGAGATTGAAATGGTCCGAATTCTGGTTCCGCGCATCGCACCGGAACAGCCTGTGCGCAGAGGCCATTCGCATTTCAGCTTGTCCTTGATATTCCTGCTTGCTCTGTTCAGTGTTCGCGGCTGGTCCCAGTCGCTTGTGATCAAGGACGTAACCGTGATCGATGCCACCGGTCGCGCTGCCGCACCGCATAGCACCGTGGTCATTGATGGCGATCACATCGTTGCCGTAAGCCGGTCGAAGAAGACTCATCTTCCACAAAACGCCGAAATCGTCGACGGCACTGGCAAGTTCCTCATCCCCGGCTTGTGGGACATGCATGTCCACGGCGCGTCAGACGCCCGCGCTCCTTGGAGTCATCTTCTTTTTGTGGCGAACGGAGTCGTCGGTGTTCGTGACATGTCAGGTCCGCCCGACGCGCATGCGTGGCGCGCTACGCAGGCGTCCAATCCGGATCCGTCGCCCACCATTTACCTGGGCAGTCCGATCGTCGATGGCCCACACCCGACCTGGCCCGATTCTATTGTTGTGGCGGATGAAGCGCAGGGGCGCGAAGTAGTGGATCAACAGCAGCAGCGTGGTGCGGACTTCATCAAGGTTTACGGCGGGTTGTCGCGCAACGCTTACTTCGCAATCGCCGACGAGGCCAAAAAACGTGGCATTCCATTCGAAGGTCATGTCCCGGATGCGGTGACGGCGGCCGAGGCAACCGGCGCCGGCCAGCGGAGCATCGAGCATCTCACCCAGGTGGCTGAGGGTTGTTCAAAGGAAGAGAAGACCATCGCCGCAGAACGGCAGAGGCTGGAAGCCTCGTTCCGGGCGCCGGACGCGACCATGCCCCAAAAAATCGCCGCCGGGCAAAGCATCATTCGACTCAACTTTCGTGTGGTTGAATCTTTCGACGAAACCACTGCCCAGTCTCTGTTTGCGCAGTTCGCGAAGAATGGGACCTGGCAAACTCCCACGCTCACCTTGCTTCAAGGCCAGATCGACGATCCCTTGAATACGAATGACCCACGATTGCAATATCTGAGCAAAGAAGTGCGGGCAAAATGGGACGCTGGCTATTACAGTCATTTTCCTCCCCCGGCTCGAGCCGCAATGGTCCAGTTGGCCAAGGCTGAATTCGACGAATCGAAGAAGATTGTGGCTCTCATGTACCGGTCGGGCGTCCCCATCCTGGCCGGCACTGACACCATGAATCCGCACTGCCTCCCCGGCTTTGGCATCCATGACGAGCTCGCATTCCTGGTCGATGCCGGGTTACCTCCGCTTGCCGCTCTCCAGGCTGCCACTCGCAATGCGGCGCAATTTATGGGGCAGCAGAACCGCCGCGGCACGATTGAAGCCGGCAAAGCCGCCGATCTCGTTCTACTCGACAAAGACCCGCTCGCCGACATTCATAACACCAGCTCCATTCAAGCGGTCGTGCTTAACGGCAAGCTATTCCCCCGTGCCACTCTCGACGCCATGCTGGCCAAAGCCCAGACGCTAGCCAACATGCCGGATGCCGCTGCATCCGGAAAATGAGGAATAGCGTTTCTGAACTCAAGGCGGCCTTTGCTTTTGGCCTGGACTTTGCCGTTTTCCCTTTCCGTGAAGCGACTAACCGCAACGCCTACGGTTCGGTGACGGTGAATCATTACACTGCTTTGCTAATGAAGAACGGCAAGACTCTGTTTACGTTCGATCCGCCAGCCCCTCAGACGTGTGTGAACGCTCTGTTTCCGCAGGAGGGATGGCAGCCCTGCTGGTACCTGAGCCGGCATCCAGATCAGCGGACGGATATCTGACGGTGCATCACTCTGTCAGTAGGCGATCTGGCACCCGCCCTGGCTACATCAATGAGTGAAATAGAGATGTTGCGCGAACTATCGGCCCGGCAGCGCTCGGATTCCAATGCCGTCAATGTTCTGTCGGAAAAAATCTAGTTCAGAGCGAGAAAGGAATTGTACCCATCGTTCGGGGGAGCAATTTGCACGGTCGGCTTGGCATCACCGACGGCATCCGGCGCATAGCCATAGAAAACGATGACGTTCTGCCCTGTAGGCTCTTCGAGCTGTACCGATGTGAAGATGTTTCCTGCTCCATCAAGGCGCACGGGACCACCGCCAGCAATCTGCCAGGGTGATACTGCTCCGAGATCGATCGTGTTGATCGGAGTGGCCAAACCGCTGGCTCCGGGTGCGAACTCCTCAATGAAGGAAGAGTTGTTATAGTTGTTATCGCCGTTGAAAGCGACGTTGACGAAGATGTTGCCCGCAGGGTTGACCGCGACTCCATAAACGAGGAAGGTTCCAGCTCCGAAATCTATCGTCCGGGCAGGCGTAGAAGGTCCGTTCGCGGTGGGCGGATAGACGGCAACGGACCATCCATTTCCGATGTAACCAGCAATGTAGATGTTTCCCGCAGCGTCGGCGACGATGTCCGTAATCGGCGGAAACACATTCCTCAACACGAGCGTGCGCAGAGGTGTAGCCGTCCCGCTGGCACCGGCGGCATAGACGGCTACGGTCATCGGAGCGCCGGTGGTCCACCCGGCCGGGAGGGTACACACGTAGACTCGACCGGCGGGGTCCACGGCAAGCCAACTCGCGTCGTTAACATTTATTGTACGCGACGGAGTAGCCGCCCCAATAGAGTTGGGCGGATAAATGAGAATCTGCGGTGCATGGTTAGTGCCATCACCAGCGGCGACGTAGATTTGACCGCTAGGATCCGTGGCAAGTGGGCCTCCGTAGTAGAGGGGTGAGGGCGGAAGTGTGAGGAGACGAACAAGAGAACCGTTGTTTGCGGGGTCCGTAGAGTACCCTGCAATCCCTGCAGCGATAGAACCATTCACGTATGCGACGGTGGCGGGCGCAGTGTTGATGTACACGGGGGATGGGTTTGTCGCGCTGCCGCATCCTGCGAGGTCGATAGCAGCTACGAGGATCACTACTAGTCCAAAACTTTCCGCCCAACCGTTTTTCATGGTTCCTCCTCGCGTGTTCTGCGAGCGCTCTTGAGTGCGATCTTACGTTCCCGGTTATTGGCTTGCACTTGTGATGCCAGTTCGGTGAGTTACCTTCGTTTCCTGCGTCCCATGCGGGCTACCAACAAACCCCTTTGTTTTCGTTCCCATGCAAGTTCGTTTCTAGTTTTGCGTCGTGATGAATTGTGTCCCTTGTGCCAGGACTTGTGGGGCCGTTGACAGATCCTGCCCATGGGAGCGCCACGCGACTCGGATCAATTTGGCGAAACTAGGCGGTTGCGCTCATTGCCCCGTGATGATCGCGGAGCATGGGGTAGAATGTCTCGGCACAAATACGCCGCCGAGGACTTCATGCCAAAGAACTTCTCTCATTGCATCCGCGGGATCGCGATCGTGCTCGCCCTGAACTGCGCCGCGTTCGCCGCCAACCCCTCGGCAAACTCATCCGCCGTCCCAGTCGATGCACGGCTGCAGAAGGCTTACCGATTCCAGCAGGGCGGATGGACCTATGTACACCTCGAAGGCTCGCCGGCTGACATCGGCTTTCAGCACGGCTATCTTCTTGCCCCGGAGATTGCCGATGGGTTGGAGGCGATCAAGCTGTTCGACACGCGCGAGACGCAGCGCGACTGGGAGTTTTTCCGGACGACCGCGCGAGAGATGCTTTGGCCTCACATCGACGCCGAATATCAGCAGGAACTGCAGGGCATTGCCGATGGCGTGAAGGCGCACGGAGTCGATCTCGACGTGTATGACATTGTGGCGCTCAACGCATTCGAGGAAGTGCCGGACTACTACGTGCCCTGGCTTAATAAGCAAACGACGAACAAACAAACGCTGAACAAGCAGCAGAAATCGCAGAAAGCGCCGAAACTCGCCGCTCCCGGCAACTGCAGCGCGTTCATCGCCACCGGCAGCATGACCAAAGATCACCAGATCGTCATCGCTCACAATAACTGGACGAGCTACCTTGCTGGCGAGCGCTGGGTGATTGTGTTTGACATTGTGCCGGAGCACGGCAATCGCATTCTGATGGACGGATTTCCCGGAGTGATTACCAGCGACGACGATTTCGGCGTAAACTCTGCCGGCATCATGATCACGGAGACGACCATGACGCAGTTTGAAGGATGGGATCCGAACGGCAAGCCCGAGTTCATGCGCTCCCGCAAGGCCCTGCAGTACGCCAACGGCATTGATGACTACGTGCGCATCATCAAAGAAGGCAACAACGGTGGATACGCCAACGACTGGCTCATCGGCGACCGCAAGACTGGCGAGATCGCGTATCTGGAACTGGGATTGAAGAACACGCCGCTGTGGCGCACGAAGGATGGATATTTTGTTAGTTCGAACTTTGCGCGCGATCCGAAGTTGATTAAGGAAGAGACTAGCGGGTTCGATCCCAATGATGCTTCGACGTCGCCCAACGCGCGGCATGCCCGCTGGGAAGAAGTCATGCAGCAGGCCAAGGGGAAAGTGGACGTCAACCTGGCGGAGCAGTTCCTGTCCGACCATTTCGATGGCTTCGAGAAAAAAGAGCAGGCCAACGAGCGGACGCTGTGCGGGCATGTCGATGTTTCTTCGCGCGGCATCAAGGAGTGGGGATGGGATGCGTACAATCCCGGGGGCGCGGTGCAGGGCAAGGCCACCGACAGCGCCATGGCCGCGAAGATGAGCTTTGTGGCGCGGGCTGGGCATCCGTGTGGAGAGGATTTTCTGGCGGGGGATTTTCTGGAGCGACATCCCGAATTCTCCTGGCAGAAGCCGCTGCTTCACGATATGAAGGCGGGGCCGTGGACGGTGTTTACGGCGGGGCAGAAGCAATAGAAAGTACCGAGTCCCTTGTACTGAGTGCCGAGAAAAAGCGGATTCCTCCGCCCCTCGCGTTCGCTCGGGGGTCGGAATGACAAGGATTTGGGGATGAGGAGAAGGCCCGAAATCCGAATCCCTCCGATAAACAATTTCGATTGGACTCCGCGGCGGGCGGCCCCTAGAGTCCTATGGGTGCAGCCCAGCCGTACCCGAACTCGTGGATTGGTGCGCCGGATGAGCCCTCCGGAGCCGCTCACGTTATTTCGTCCTCCGTTTCGCAATTATCAGTTCGACGCTGCTTACGATGAGATGTTCGCCTCGCCCGGCGCCCCTCGCGAACACTACAAAGCCTTATTCCAGACTCTGTTGGAGCTGCCGCCGGAAGAATTGCGCAAGACCCAGCAGGCTGCGGACTTGTCGTTTCTGCACCAGGGCATTACCTTCACGGTCTACGGCAACGACGAGGGAACTGAACGCGTCTTCCCGAACGATCTTCTGCCTCGCATCATTCCTCACCAGGAATGGCGCAAGATCGAGACCGGCCTCACCCAGCGCATCGCGGCTCTGAACTTATTCCTCGAGGATATTTATCACCACGGAAGGATTCTCGCCGACGGGGTCGTTCCCCGCGAACTGGTTTACAGTTGCCGCCACTTCCGCCGCGAGATGCGCGGGCTGACGGTCCCGCGCGGAATTTACGTGAGCATTTGCGGCACCGACCTGGTGCGGCTGCCGGACGGCAGCTTCGCCGTGTTGGAAGATAATCTCCGCGTGCCCAGTGGTGTCTCCTACATGCTGGCGAATCGCAAGGTGCTGAAGAAAGTTTTCCCTACTCTGTTCCGCGACTATGGCGTGTCTCCCGTCGACCACTATGCGACGGCTCTGCTGGCCACGCTGCGGGCGCTGGCGCCGGCCAGTTCTTCCAGCCGGCACGAACCGAAAGTTGTTCTGCTGACGCCGGGTGTTTTCAACTCCGCTTATTTCGAGCACACTTTTCTGGCGCAGCAAATGGGCGTTGAGCTGGTTGAAGGCCGCGACCTGCTGGTGCACGACAATATTGTATACATGCGTACTACTGCGGGTCTGCGGCGCGTGGATGTGATTTATCGCCGCGTCGACGACGATTTTCTTGACCCGCTCTGTTTCCGGCAGGATTCCAGCCTCGGTGTGCCGGGATTGTTCAACGCCTATCGGGCCGGCAATGTAGTGCTGGCCAATGCCATTGGCACCGGGGTCGCCGATGACAAGGCTCTGTATGCTTACGTGCCGGCGATTATCCGCTACTACCTCGGCGAAGATCCCATCCTGGCCAATGTTCACACGTATCTTCTGAATGATCGCTCGCAAAGAAGCTACGTGCTAGAGCACCTCGACGAGGTGGTGGTCAAGGCGGTCGGCGAGTCGGGGGGCTACGGCATGTTGATCGGTCCGCACAGCACGGCGGCCGAAAGGGAAGACTTCCGGCGGAGAATTGAGGCCGAGCCGCGAAATTATATTGCGCAGCCCACGCTGAGCCTGTCGCGCGCGCCGTGCTTTCTTGAGGGCGAAGTGCAGGCGCGGCATGTCGATCTGCGGCCTTACATTTTGTATGGCGAGAATGTGACGCTGGTGCCCGGAGGGCTGACGCGAGTGGCCTTGCGTCGCGGATCGCTGGTGGTCAATTCATCGCAAGGCGGCGGAAGCAAAGATACCTGGGTGCTGCGGGCATGAACGGACGGCGGCAGACCACCATGCTATCGAGGGTCGCTGACAGTCTTTACTGGATGAGCCGCTACCTGGAGCGCGCCGAGCACACGGCGCGGCTGATCGATGTCGACCTGCAACTTCGGCTCGACCAATCCCCGGAAGCGGGCGCCGGCCGCTGGCTGCGCCTCTTGGAGGTGTCACAGGTTCCGGCCCCGGAAGATGGCAAGATCGACGCGGCCTCGCTGACTCACGTCCTTACCCTCGACCGGACCAATCCATCGTCCATTTTGTCGTGCGTGGCCGCGGCCCGCGAAAATCTGCGGCAGGTGCGCGAGCAGTGCAGCACGGAGATGTGGGAGCAACTTAACCGGCTGTATCTGCAGGTAACTAGCACCACGGAGAGCGAGGCCTGGCTGCTGCATTCGTATGTGTTTTTTCGGGCGGTTCGCGAAGGCGCGCATCTGTTCCAGGGTGTGACCGATTCGACCATGTCGCACGGCGAGGGCTGGCAGTACATCCAGCTTGGGCGTTTTGTGGAGCGCACCGACGAACTGGCGCGCCTGATCGGAACGCATTTCGGGCGCTTGCCGCATCCGCTTGATCAGGCGGTCGAGAGCGAAGAATATCTCGAGTGGGTGGGCCTGCTGAAATCCTGCGCTGCTTTTGAGGCTTACTGCAAAACGTACACGGCGGAAATCCGTCCGCTGCGAGTGGCTGAGTTTTTGTTGTTGAATCCTGAGTTCCCGCATTCCGTGCGCTTTTCGGTCGATCGCGTGCATGCCGCGCTGCTCGCCATTGGAGAGTTGACCGAGCGTAAGGCCGAGCAACCTGTGCGCCTCGCGGGACGCCTGTGCGCGACCTTGAGCTTCAGCCAGATCGAGGAAGTCATGGCGTCCGGGGCCGGCGGATATGTCGACAGCGTTCGCTGGCAGTGTGCCCAGGCGCATGCCGCGATCCAGCAAGTCTATTTTGATTATGCGGTAGAGTCGGCGCTGGTCTCGTGAAGGGCAAACTTCGTTTTGAGCCGCGACTAGAGAAGGCTCGAAACGCATGCGCCACCGTGGAAGAGCGGCGCTTTAGCGCCGCGTACGGCAAGCATAAGAATAAAAGGGGCTTTAGCCCCTGAGGGCAACGCTTTCGATTGAGAACATAACGCAATGATCTATTCCGTCCGCCATACCACGACGTTTCGCTACCAGCCCGCGGTGCGCGAGAGCCTGATGGAAGTCCGTCTGCAGCCGCGCAGCGACGGCGATCAGCGCTGCCTTAGCTTCACCCTCAATGTCGATCCTGCGGCCAACATCATGCAGTATCGCGATTTCATGGGCAACACCGTCCATCATTTCGATATCGCGGGACGGCACTCGCTGGTCAAAGTCACGGCGCAGTCGGCGGTCGAAGTACTGAACGCGCCCGCGCCTTCGCCAAGCGAAGGCGGAGACTGGGCGGACCTCGATGCCATGGTCGCGGGGAGCGATTACTGGGAAATGCTTTTGCCCAGTCACTTCGCGCAGTCGAGCGCACTTCTGGAAGATCTCGCGAGAGAACTCGGATGCGAGCGGCGCAGCACTCCGCTGCAGTTGCTCACCGAACTCAACCAGGCGATCTACGCGTTATTCGCCTACGTGCCCAACAGCACGAAAGTGGATTCGCTCATTGAAGAAGCGCTGCAGACCCGACAGGGCGTGTGCCAGGACTTCGCGCACATTATGATCACGCTGGTGCGCCACCTGCGAATTCCGTGCCGATACGTCAGCGGTTACATGTTTCATCGCGAGACGACGCGAGAACGCGAGAAAGAGAAAGACCGATCGATTGAGGGAGCGTCGCATGCCTGGGTTGAGGCCTTGGTCCCGGGTCTCGGCTGGATGGCGTTTGATCCGACGAACAATCTAGTCGGAGGCGACCGCCATATTCGCGTCGCCCTCGGCCGCGACTACGCCGACGTCCCACCCACGCGCGGCGTCTACAAAGGCGAAGCCCAGAGCGAGCTGAGCGTGGCCGTAACCGTAAGCCCCGCCGACAGTATCGCCCCGGAACCAATCACACCGAGCTTCGTGGTCCGGTCGAGACCAGTGCTGGTGCGGGCGGCCGCGCGATCGGACCAGGAACAACAGCAGCAACAGTGAATTATGGGGACTGACGAGTCGAATGTAGGGATTAGAGAATCTCGGGTTTTCCGGCTTCCGGTAGTTTCTGCCTTCCTCTTTCTTCCCTGATAAAATAAAACGAAACTGGTGGGCGCGGAGAGATGGCCGAGTGGCTGAAGGCGCGCGCCTCGAAAGCGTGTATACCTTTACGGGTATCGGGGGTTCGAATCCCTCTCTCTCCGCCAGTAAGTCTTAAGTGCATAGAAGCTGCGCCCCTCATCCTCGCAGAATTCGCGAGACGCTTGCCGGCATTTTAGAAACCGAAGCCGGCAACAAAACGGCATAATTCGGTGGGCCCAAGCCTTTGTCAGTACTCATTTGGATGGGGAACCGGATCGGGAAGCCGGGCAATTTCCAAGTTGAGTAATGGCCGTATCCACGCCCTTCAGCCTGATAAGCTCGGCTGAGGGAAGTGAGTTTTGAAATCATCTTTGCAAGTGGCGCTGGTGGTGTTGGGTTTTGCGGCGGTCTTATCTTGTCAGACAACCTCCAGAACTGAGGCTGCTTTACGCACCAAAGACGTACCGCTTCTTCCCGCTACTCACGAGCACGCTGACCCAGCCCACGCTGACCCAGCCTCTGAGTTTCCTGATCGCTTTCCCCTGCAGGTGGCTGTTCTCTGGACCAGTCCGGCTACGAATCCTGAGACTCCTTTGGCCCTCGTACACTCGCTGAAGGAAATGGGGATACCGTTCTTTGTAACTCGCGACTTGGGACAGGCGCTCAGACATCATCTCGTCATTCTTTATCCGAGCGTGGATTCGCACACGTTCAGTCAGGCTCAGGCGGAGCAATTGACGACATTTGTAAGAGCCGGCGGATATGTATTCGCGCAGGAAGTATTTTGGGGCGGCTTGCAGGAGCTTTTTGGCTTCCGCGAATTTGTTCCATCACGCAAGCGTTATCATCTGGCATTTGCGGGGACAGATCCAATCCTGAAATATCTCAACCGGCCCGAGGAGCGTGAGACTCGTTTGGGGAGCGAAAGCTATGCTGAAATTATTTGGAGTAACGGATATATTCCCCGCAGCGGCGCGGCCGTGCTGGCACACTTTGACGACGGAACTGCGGCTCTGCTCACGAACACGGTTGGCAAGGGCAGGGTTTATCTTCTCGGCCTGAGTTTGCTTGACGTTGTTTTGCGCAGTCAGAGCAATCGAGATTTCGAAGCCGAGCGCCACTACGTAAATGCGTTTGAGCCGGGCGCCGATGTGTGGCTGTTGATTCTGAGGGCATGGTACGAAGCCTACGCGAACGACTGGGTGCGGCTGGCCACAATCCCCCAGGGCCAGCGGTCGGTACTGCTGCTCTCTCATGATGTCGATTGGGAAAACTCTTTCGCGCCCGGCCGTGACTTTGTGCGCATCGAAAAAGCAAATCAGGCGAACAGCACTTTTTTTATTCAGACGAAGTATGTGGACGATGCCAACAGCAAGGCATTCTTTTTCGAGCCCAACCTCGGGATTCTCCGCGAACTGAAGGCGGGAGGGGCGAGCATCGGCAGTCATTCCATTATTCACTCGCGCGGTTTCAACAAGTTCGAACTGGGGTCGGGCCAGGAGGCATACGCCAACTATCATCCACGCGGACTCGGATTCGACACGGCCTCAGGAGCCACAGTGTTCGGTGAAGTGCGGGTGAGCAAGGAATTGCTGGACGGAGAAATTCCGGGTCAGGATACGATATTTTTTCGGGCCGGACATTTGCGGGTTCCTGTTTCGTTGCCAGAGGCGCTGGAACGCTCGGGCTATCAATTCGACTCGTCCTTCACCGCGGACGACGTTCTCAGTAACTTCCCCTACGCCCTGCCTTGGGGTCTCGGCTTCGATGAGGACAGCGGGATCTATGAATTCCCGGTGACGATTGAGGACGAAGAATCTCCGGGCTTCGCCAAACGAGTGCCACAGGCTTTGGAAGTGATCCTCGCGAATGCGGAAAACGGAGCCGTGAATGTGGTGTTGGTTCACTCCAACGAGTCCACGCAAAAAGCCGCAGCTGAACAGGAATTGCTTCGCCAGCTTCCGCAGGACATCGGCAAAATGGACATGTTGAGTTTTGCAATGTTCTGGCGGGCTCGTGATCGTCTCACATGGAGCGTGACTCCAGCATCCGTACCGGGCGAAGTTGTGCTGCAAGTGACGGCAGAAGAATCCGTCGACGGCCTCACATTTGAATTTCAGCGCTCGATATCTACAGTTTCGAACGGTGCCACGCTATCTCCCGATAAGCACCATTTAATTCTGCCGGAATTGAAACCAGGGCAAGCTACTTTGTTTCGTCTCAGTCTCGATCATTAACTCTGACTCCAACTTTAACTCTAGCTCTAACTCCAACACGGAGAAAAGTAGGTCGTGACTTAGGTTTGCATCCCGAGTTAATTATTAGTTTGTTCTAATCTTTAGTCTTCTTGAGCACACGTGCGCCTTTGACCGGGAGTAACTTACCGTAACACCTCCTGCAGGATCACAATCACTAAGACGCTGATGACGGTGTATGCCTGCGTTCGGACTGGGTTCTCCCGAGCGTATTTGGTTTTCCACCGAGTTCCCCCCTCGGAGCTTTGCAGTGAGAGTGATCGAGAAAACGCCAATTCATTTACGGCGCAGGATGATTCGGGCGAGCGCTATCGGCGTATTGTTGGTAGCAGCCACGTGCCCGCTAGCCGGGCAGACTGAAAGCGAATGGCAACAACAAGTTCAAAATGAGGTCCAAGTCCAGCATCTCGATGCCGCGCTCACAATCGTCGATCAACGATTGGCAAACGCACCAGACGATCTTGAAGCTCACGGTTGGCATGGCCGGCTGCTGGCATGGAAAGGCCGCTGGACCGAAGGGGAAGCCGAATACAAGTTTGTCCTCGAGAGAGTCCCGAATGACATTGATATTTTGACCGGCCTCGCCGACGTCCTGGTCTGGCAGCGGAAGTATTCCGGGGCTCTACAAGTTCTGAACCACGCGAGAACCATCGCGCCATCTGATCCTGAAATTCTGAGCCGGCGGGCGCGGGTGCTGGCTCTGTTGGGCCGCACCGGCGAAGCGCAGTTGGAATATCAGCAGGTCCTTCAGTTCGATCCGGAAAACAAAGAAGCGAGGGCCAGCCTCCTGGAGAACACCAAGCATGAACTTCGGGTCGGGGACGACATCGATTTCTTCAATTACACGGGCAATGCACAGACAGAGAGCGTGAGCCTGAGCTCTCGTTGGAACAGCCGATGGTCAACGGTCTTTGGCGTCAGCACCTACCAGAGATTTGGTCAGGATGCGGTGAAGCTTCAAGCCAGCGGAGCGTTTCATCTTACCGCTCATACCTGGGCCAGCGTGGGCACGGCAGTAGCCAACGATCAGGGCGTGGTGCCGACGAACGAGGCTTTTTTCGAATTAGGCCACGGATTCCGGTTCGACAACCGCTGGGTGCAAGGGTTGGAGAGTTCCTACCAGCAACATTGGTTTTGGTATCAAGGTGCGCATGTTCTGACTTTTTCGACGAATCAGATTGTTTATCTGCCGAAGGGGTGGACCTGGTCGCTTGACATCACCGGCGCTCGCAGTGGATTTGTCGGGACGCCTGTCGCCTGGGAGCCATCGGGGTGGAGCAAGCTCGGATTTCCCTTGTATCGCCACGTTAGCGGCAACGTCCTCTTTGGGATGGGCAGCGAAAATTTTTCTCAAATCGACCAGGTCGGCCAATTCTCCGCGCATACGTACGGCGGAGGACTGCGCTATCAGTTCCTCGACCGGCAGGACGTCCAGGGTTACGTATCTCGCCAACAACGTAGCCAGGGGCAGACCGACACCACACTCGGACTTAGTTATGGAATCCGTTTTTAGCGCGATTGAAAAACTCGGACCCGCGGGGCTGGTGCTTCGCGCAATCCTGGGATCGCTGCTGGGAATTTTCCTGCTGGTTGGATTCATTGTTCTGCGGCGCTGGTATCGAGCGCGCTATTTTCGCAGAAGAAGTGAGCGGACAGTTGCCCTGCGTGCATGCTGGGACGAGATAGTTTCGGGAAAGATTCCGCCGCTGGATTGGCGCTTCGACTCGCTGGATTGCGACATCGTGGAATCCATTTTGCTCGACAACATTGAAATGTCGGCTGCCGACGACCTGCCGCCGTTGCTGAATTGTCTTCGGGTCAGCGGATTGCTCGACATGCTGATTTATGAAGCGAGAACCGCGCACAGTTGGAAGCAACGAGCTGCTCTACTCGCCTTGGGCCGCACGCGGGCCAGGGAAGCCATTCCTGCCCTGGTGGCTGGGTTAGATTCCCGATCGGCAGAGACTCGGATTGCCGCGATTCGTGCGCTCGGGCGCACCGCCATCACGGAGGCGGCGATCCCGATTCTGGATCGGATGGTGGACGGCCAACTCGATGCTCCGGAACGGTCTGTCAAGAACTCCCTGGCAAATTGTTGTCGCAGCCAACCCGAAATACTGGTCCGGTATCTTGAGCAGGCCCAGGGGCCAGTGCGGGAGTTGTTGGCACGAGTGCTCTCTGAGTTGGCGTCGCCGGAGTTGGGTGAGGAGCTGCTGGTGCTCGCGGCCGATACTCTGCCGGAGGTACGAGCATCCGCTGCCAGAGCGCTTGGGAATACCAATACTTCGTACACCCTGCCGGCGCTCCACAGTTTGGCCACCGACCCCGAGTGGTTTGTACGGTTGCGGGCGGTCGTGGCACTGGGAGAAATCGAGAATGTTGGCAAGATCAGGATTCTGCTGCGATCCCTCTGTGATGCGAACCGCCATGTGCGGCAACGTGCCGCATGGGTGTTGGCGCGCATGGAACCGCAACTGGCGCAGATCCTCGAGGATGTTGTCGCGACCCATGACGACTACGCGCTGCAGTCGTTCATCTCCGAACTGGAGCGCTCCGGCGCCATTGAGAAAATTGCTGGACTGATAGCTGGATCTGGCGACGGTTCTGTGCAGACTACTCTGCGCGAGGTTGTGGAAAAAGCCAAGAAAAGTGTGGAGCTGAGCGGGAAAGCCGTCGCGGCCGCGGCGGGGACACACTAACCGTGCGCTTCCTCGCCATATCGAACGCCATTTTGTTTATCTACTATGTGCTCTCCAATGTTATCTATCTGGGTCTGCTGATCGTTGCTATTTCGAGAAATGTTCGACATCATCATCGCCTTGGTAATTTCAGATTCGAACTCATTAAGGCCTCACCGTTTACGCCGCCCATTACTCTCATCGTTCCGGCACACAATGAAGAACGATCCATCGTGAGCAGTGTCGGAGCCCTGCTCGGCCTCGACTACCCCAGCCTCGAAGTGATTGTGGTGAGTGATGGCTCGAGCGATGCCACCGTAGAAAAGTTACAGAAAGCTTATGATCTGCGGACGGCTCGCATCCTCTATATTGCGGACATTGCGACCGCGCCAGTTCGCGCGATTTATCGCAGCCCGATGGAACCCCGCTTGTTCGTTCTCGATAAGCAGGGCGCGGGCTGCAAAGCAGATGCAATCAATGCCGGCATCAACGCCGCCACCAGTCCCTACGTTTGCGTGGTGGACGCTGACTCGATTCTGGAAAGGGAATCTCTGGTCAGGATCATGGTGGGAGTGCTGTCTGATCCCGAGCGGGTGGTTGCGGTAGGCGGCATTGTGCGGGTTTTAAACGGCTCCCGTATCGTTAACAATCAGATCGAGCAGGTGCGCCTTCCCCGGCGGCCGATCGAGGTCCTACAGGTTATTGAATATCTGCGGGCTTTTCTGGTGGGGCGCGAGGGCTGGGCGACCTTCAACATGCTGCCCATCATTTCCGGCGCGTTCGGAATATTCCGTAGAGATTTGGTGAAGCAGGTGGGAGGCTTCCGCACTCATGCGGTTGGAGAAGACCTCGACTTAGTGATCCGGATGCACCGCCACTTACTTGAGAAACACCTCCCTTATCACATTAACTTCATTCCCGATCCAACTTGCTGGACGGAAGTGCCGACTGACTTGAAATCGCTGGCGCGGCAGCGAGCGCGCTGGCACAAAGGTCTGATTGACGCACTCTGGCCTAACCGGGATATGTTGTTCCGCGCTCGCTATGGTCGTGTCGGATGGTTGATCCTGCCCTATATGTGGATATTTGAATTCTTCGCACCGGTTATCGAGCTGGTGGGATATATCACGATCACCCTGGCAATCGTGTTGGGAGTTCTGAGCAAGGCTTTTTTCCTGCAATTTCTATTATTCGGCTACGCATTCGCTACTTTGATTTCCATTGGTTCGGTTCTGCTGGAAGAAATGACAGTTCGCCGTTACTCAGACTGGCGCGAGGTTGCGCGTTTGTTGCTCTACTGTCTGTTCGAGCATTTTCCTTACCGGCAGATGACGATGGTATGGCGGCTGCAAGGTATATGGCAATACTTGAGGGGCGACCTGCAATGGGGCGCGATGAAGCGGGTGGGCATATCCGCGGATCCGTCGGGTTAAGGGGCAGGTCAATGTCCGCGGACCTCATCAGCTAACATGTTCGGAGGTACAGAAGTCTCCCGCAGTTTCCTATATATGAATCGAGCCGGCCCGTTGATCGCGCCTTCATTTTCATCTGATCCGTCTTCATTCGAACCTTCAGAGGCCTCTAAACGGCTCTTACCGTGGCTCGTTGCTGTCGCGTTTTTTATGGAGTCGCTGGATACAACGATTCTCAACACGGCCGTTCCCGCCATTTCTGCCGCCCTGGGGGTCGCTCCCCTCAGCATGAAGGCTGTGCTGGCTAGTTATACGCTCAGCCTGGCAGTCTTCATCCCCATCAGTGGCTGGATGGCGGACCGGTTCGGAACCCGCCTTGTATTCGCATCTGCGATTGGCCTATTCACCCTCGGGTCGTTTCTGTGTGGAATATCAAGCAACATCCACTTGCTGGTCGCTTGCCGCATCCTGCAAGGTTGCGGCGGCGCGATGATGGTGCCAGTAGGCCGGCTCACGCTGGTGCGAACATTTCCCAAGTCAGATCTTCTACGCACCATGAGCTTTGTTTCTATACCAGCGCTGGTGGCGCCCATGCTCGGCCCCATCGCCGGCGGACTCATCGTCGGGTATCTTCACTGGCGCGTCATTTTCTTCCTTAATATTCCAATTGGAGTCGTGGGTTTGATTCTCGTTTATCTGCATTTGCCGGACTACCGCGAAGAGCAGACTCCTCCGCTCGATGTTGTTGGGCTCATACTCTTCGGTTCTGGGGTCGCGTTGCTGTCGTATGTGTTGGAGATATTCGGCGAGCACACTCTGAGCGCAGGCGCGATGTCCGGATTGCTGGTGTTGTCCATTGCCTTGCTTGCCGGATACGGAATCCACGGGCGCAGCCTTCCGTTTCCTCTGCTGAAGCTCAAGCTGTTCAGCATTCGGACGTTCCGCGCCGCCGTGAGCGGCAGCTTCTTTACTCGTCTTGGAATCGGCGGAGTGCCATTTCTCCTTCCGCTCCTCTACCAGGTGGGCTTGGGTTTCACGCCGATCCAATCCGGTCTGCTCGTCATGCCCCAGGCAATCGCATCCATGAGTATGAAAGCGATCATGCCGCGACTTCTGAGCCGCATCGGGTATCGTGGCGTCCTCATCTCCAACACTTTAATTCTCGGTGTTCTTCTGATGGTGTTTGCCACGATCGGCGTGCGAACGCCGGTTTGGGCCATTGTTGTGGAGGCTTTCCTTTATGGAGCATTCACATCGTTGCAATACACGAGTATGAGCACGCTGGTGTTCGCTGACATCGAGGAGAAAGACGCCAGCAGTGCAAGTTCCATCGCAAGCACAATGCAGCAGATGTCGATTAGCTTCGGTGTAGCGGCGGCGGGGCTAGCCACGGCGTTTTTCATTCCCAGCACGCATTCCGATCCGACCGAAATGATTCATGGAATCCACAAGGCTCTGATTGCTCTCGGGATATTGACCATCTTATCGACGATCGTCTTCCACAGTTTGAGGAGCGGCGATGGCGACGATGTGAGCCTGCATGAAGTTGTTCATCCAGAAGGATGACTCAACTGATTGACATCCACCGCTGAGTTGTCGATACCTCGGGGCAGTTGCCTCATTTCAGATCCACGCGCAGACTCTCAACTTCTCCGGTAAACGCAAACGGACTGGTATAGCTGGCCGAAACCGGCGAACCGCGGTCGTAGCCAATGTCGAACGTATCGGTGTTATTGCCGACGCCGGGAATGTGTCCGGAGCCGACGGCTTTCCCGTTAATCGAAAGTGCAATGACTCCGCCTACGAGGCGCGCGGGCGCGAAAGGCACTCCAGATTGTTCGGGCGCTGGGGTGTCGGGTGTGAACTCCACCGCGACGGTTACTTTTCCTGCAGGCAGCGGCTCGGTGGCCACCACTTGTCCAACCCGGTGACCGCTGATGTTGCTCTCATAAATCAAGCTTCCGCTCTTGACGTAGAGCGTGAACCCGCCATAACGGCCGCCCTGGGCAACAATTGCGCCCGTCGCACCGCCGACAGGTATGTTGAGGTCAGCAGTGATCAAGTGCGCGCGTTGGGAAAGGCGCGGGGAGGAAACTGCCGGAAGCGGCTGCTGCCCGGAGCGGTATACGAATGAAGTCTTGCCGTTGGTGACCAGGGGCAGCCCATCGTTGCGCAGAGGCTCCAGCGGATAGACGTGGTTGCGCCGTGCTTCTGCGTCGAACAGATCCTCGAGTTCCTTCAGCTTGTCGGGATATTGGGTTGCAACATTCTTCGCTTGGCTGTAGTCGTCGTCGAGATGATACAGCTCCCACGGTTTGGTCTCGGGCGCTGAGTTGAACGGAGATCTGTCGGTTGGCCACGGAAGATGATTGAAAGATCCCGCCCACCAGCCATCCTTGTAGATGCCGCGACTGCCGAGCATTTCGAAATACTGTACTTTGTGGCGGCTTGGTTCGTCGGGATGGTCGAATGTGTAGGCAAAGCTTACGCCCTCGATCGGCGTTTGCTTGATTCCGTTCACTTCGGCCGGCGGCGTGATTGAGGCCAATTCGTAGATAGTCGGCGCGATGTCGTTTACGTGGGTGAATTGAGTGCGTACTCCGCCCGTCTGAGTAATGTGGCCGGGCCAGGAAACAATCAAAGGGTCGCGTGTGCCGCCGAGGTGGGACGCGACTTCCTTGGCCCACTGAAACGGTGAGTTGAGCGCCCAGGCCCAGGCCGTGGCGTAGTGATTGAGGAAGATTTCGCCGCCCAGATCGTCAACGTTTGCGAGGCGGTCGGTCACACTCGGCGGCTTATTGTCAATGCCCACCGCGTCACGGCCTTCGAGGCCGCCTTCGGCGCTGGCTCCGTTATCGCCGGGAATGTAGAACACGATGGTGTCTTCGTTGTGGCCATCGGCGCGGATGCCGGCGAGAAGACGGCCGACTTCGTGGTCCGCGTGCGCCAGAAAGCCGGCGTAGACTTCCATCTGATGTGCCAGCAGTTTTTTCTGATCGGCGGAAAGCGAATCCCATGCAGGAATTTCCTTGGGCCGAGGAGTGAGTTCGGCATTCGCGGGAATTACTCCGAGTTCCTTCTGGCGGGCGAACGAACGCGCCCGAAGAACATCCCATCCTTCGTCGAACTTACCTTTATACTTTGCGATCCATTCTGCGGGCACGTGGTGGGGCACGTGGGTCGCGCCCGTTGCGAAATACAGGAAAAATGGCTTGTCCGGTACCAGCGCGTCGTGCCGATGCACCCAGTGAATGGCGTCGTCGACCAGATCGGTGGTCAAATGATCTCCAGGCCGCCGCGAGGCCAGCGGGTCGGCGGGAAGCGTGTTGCGATAGAGCGTCGGTTCCCACTGACTGGTCTGCGCGCTCATGAAACCATAGAAATATTCGAACCCGAGACCCGTGGGCCAGTGATCAAAGGGTCCAGCGGCGTTGACCTCCCACATCGGCGTGTTGTGCCATTTGCCGAACGCGGCGGTGCTGTAGCCATTTTCCTTGAGCACCTCGGCCACCGAAGCGGATTCTTTCGGCCACGACGAGTTGTATCCGGGATAGCCCGCGGCCAGTTCCGTGATGTTGCCGAAAGACATCTGGTGACTGTTGCGTCCTGAAAGCAGCGCGGCGCGGGTCGGAGAACACATGGCATTGACGTGGAAACGGGTGTAACGAAGTCCTCCGTCAGCAAGTTTCTGAAGCTCGGGCGCGTCGACCGGGCCGCCGAAAACGCTGGTCGCACCGTAGCCCACGTCGTCCAGAAGAACTAAGACAACGTTGGGGGCGCCGGCGTGCGGCTTGGGCCGTTCTGGCCAGTCTGTTTTCGAGGCTTCGCGTGTGACGCCGACTTTTCCTTTGAACGCTGGGTCCGGTTGCGGAAGTTTGTTGGCGTCTTGCGCATATCCCAGGGTGAAAGAGCTTGTAAGAAATAATGCGGTTAGTAAATAGCGGTTCATCGTTCTCCTGTCACATCGCGTAACTCGCAACTTTGCCTCGGCGGGCGGAATCATCGAAATGTTTCTATAACAACTTGTTTTTTCTCTTTTCTCTTTGCTCTTTGCGTCGGGTGATCTTCACTGCGCGCGCACGCAGCGAAAACCCAGGTGGTTCGTTCCGGTGTCTGCATCTCCCTTGCCCCGCGCGCCTGGCATATAACGTTCGCAATATTGATCGGTGCAAAGATACGATCCGCCCTTTTGCACGCGCTTGCTCACGCCGGGCTCCTGCGGATCGAAACTGTCGGAGGGGCCCTGGGGATTGATTGCTATTTCCTCGCGCCCAAGCTGCGCGTAGTAGTCGGGGCGATACCAGTCCGAGACCCACTGCCAGACATTTCCCGACATGTCGTACAAACCGAAATCGTTGGGCGCGAACGATGCGACTGGCGCTACGCCAGCGTAGCCGTCTTCGGAAGTATTCTTGTCGGGAAAGTGTCCCTGAAAAGTATTGGCCATCCACTTTCCTTTGGGATTGAGCTCATTGCCCCAAGGATAGTCTTGCCGATCGCGGCCGCCACGAGCGGCGAACTCCCACTCCGCTTCGGTGGGAAGGCGCTTGCCTGCCCATTTTGCGTAGACCACGGCGTCGGGCCATGCAATTTGAACGACGGGATATTTTTCTTTTCCGCGAAGATCGCTGTTCGGGCCATCGGGATGGCGCCAATTCGCGCCTCGCACAAACCTCCACCACGCAAGTGGATTCTCCAGCGAAATCGGGCCGGCGGGAGGCGTGAATACAACTGCGCCGGGAGCAAGATCTTCTGGTGCGAGGCTAGGAAATTCTTTGGGATCGAGCGGGCGTTCGGCAATCGTCACATACCTGGTTGCTTGGACGAATCGCGCGAATTCTTCGTTGGTGACGTCGGTGCGGTCGATCCAGAATCCTTTCACTTCGACTTGGTGAACCGGCTGGGCGTCTTCCATGTGATTGGTTCCCATCCAAAAGCGTCCGCCCGGTATCCACACCATGCCGGTTGGAGCATCGTGCGAATCATTGGACCTTGCGAGCGCGGCAGGGTCTCCTAGTTCAACCATCGCCGCGGCATGCAGGGAATGACGAGACATTCCGCTGTCGCATTGCATAGGACCGCCGCTCGGTGCAGCGGCCTTCTGAGTGCCGGCAGAACGATCCATCACAATCCCGCAAATGCACAACACGAGCAACAGAATGCGTGCTACCGAAGCTACTAATGAACTGCGCGATTTTTCTTTTGCCATCGTCATCGCTTCACCAGTCACTCTCTACGTGTTAATAGTCCAGAGAACGGGATCGGCGGTGGCAGCAAAGATGGCCGATCCCGTGTCTCTGGCGCAGCTACTTGTCCTCACTGCTCTTGGTTACATCTTTCACAGCATCGAAAAATGATTTAGAGCCGGGGGTACGGTGAATTCGTCCATTGAACACGTCGTCCCACGTGATGTAGGGATAAAGATGATGAGATTTGGCCTGCTCTTCGAACTCAGCTTTTAGCGCGGCCAGTTTCTCGGGGTACTTTTTGGCTAAGTCAATTCGCTCGGTGTAGTCCTCGTTCAGGTTGTAGAGCTCCCAGGAGTTTTCATCAAAAGGCTCTTTGCTTTGGAAGTTTCCGGTGACAAAGCTGCTGGGATATGCCAGTTCAGCTTTCCATCCGTCGTGATAAATCGATCTCGCACCGAAGATGTAGTAATACTGCAGCGTGTGGCGGGAAGGCGCCTTGGCATCGTCAATCGAATATGCGAATGAAGTGCCCTCGATGGGTTGCTGCTGGATTCCCCGGATCTGATCGGGCACCTTGAGGCCTAGAAGGTCGAGCGTGGTTGGAAGAAGATCGATGACATGGCTGTACTGGGTGCGAATTTCTCCCTTGCCCTTGATACCTTTCGGCCAAAAGGCGATGAGCCCGTTACGCGTGCCGCCTTCGCTGTTTGCATCCTGCTTCCAGAACTTGAAAGGCGTGTTCGCGGCCTGTGCCCAGCCCAGCGGATAATTTCCGTTGGTGGCGTCGGACGTGCCGATTTCGCCAATCTTATTCAAGTTATAAGTAATAGTTTCTTCTTCCGTTGCGGGCTTGCGCACGAAGCCCTGATCGATGACTCCGTTCAGAGTGCCTTCTTTGCTTGCGCCGTTGTCGCCGAGCATGACGAATACAAGCGTGTTATCGAGTTGGTTGATCTCTTTTAAATGATTGATCAGGCGGCCGACTTCATAATCCGTGTACGTCAGATAACCCGCGTAGATTTCCATGAAGCGGGCATAAAGCTTTTTCTCGTCCGCCGACAATTGATCCCAAGCCTTGATGTTCGGGTTGCGGTCGGGAAGTATTGCATTGGCGGGAATGATGCCGAGCCTCTTCTGGCGTGCGAATACCTCCTCACGGAAAACGTCCCAGCCTTTGTCGAATTTGCCCTTGTATTGATCGCTCCAGTATTTGTCGACCTGATGCGGAGCGTGAGTGGCGCCGGGGGCGTAATAGAGGAAGAAGGGTTTATCGGGAGCTGCTTTCTTCTGGCGATCGATATAAAAGATGCTTTTATCGGTGATTTGCGCGCTGAGGTGGCGGCCATCGGGACGGACGTGAGCCTGATCTTCCACCAAGTCCGGCTTGTATTGGTCGGTTTGCGAACCAAGGAATCCGAGGAAATGATCAAAACCTTTTCCCGTTGGCCAATGGTCGAATGGGCCGGCATCGGTTGCCTCTTCGTCAGGGGTCACACCATATTTGCCAACCGCGAATGTGTTGTAGCCATTGTCGCGAAGAATTTCTGCAATGGTTCCGGCCGTGGGGGGCATTCTGCCGTCCCAGCCGGGGAATCCAGCGGACATGACAGTGTGGGAAAATCCAGAAACGTGCACGGATGCACTGTTACGGCCGGTCAGCAGCGCTGAGCGGGTTGGGGCGCAGATCGCAGTCGTATGGAAGTTCGTATAGCGCAAACCATTGGCGGCGAGAGCGTCGAACGTGGGTGTCTGGATGAGCCCGCCGAATGTGGCAGTAGCGCCAAAGCCCACATCATCCAGGAGGATCCACACTACGTTCGGGGAGCCGGCAGGCGGTTTCACAGGTTCCGGCCACCATTCTTTTGACTCGGCGAGAGTTCGGCCGACGGTTCCTTGATATGGCTGCGCCTCTTGAGCATGCAGTGCGAGTTCCGCACTCGATGCAAGTATTAACATCAATATCAATGCCCTGAATACGCGTTTCTCGTTCATGAAACTCCTTTTGGATTCAGTCACCCAGAGATAAATCGACCTGATGCCCAGTGAATTCGCATCCTCAATAGCGCAGAGCCAAAAACATACTGGCACTGTTATTTACTGTTGCTGCTTTGTGCCTGCTGCTTCTCCTGCTCCTGCTGTTTCTTCCGCTCTTTTTCCCGCTCGATATACCACTGGGGCAGGTAGGTGTGGTGAATGCGCTCGTTATACATATCGTCAAAGGTGATGTAGGGATAGAGATGATGTGACTGGGCCTGCTGTTCGTATTCGGCCTTCAACTGCGCCAGCTTCTCCGGATACTTCTTTGCCAGATCGATGCGCTCGGTCGGATCGTCGTTCAGGTTGTAGAGTTCCCACGCACTTTCATCCAGGGGCGGATTGCTGACCACGTGTTTGGTGAGGACGTCGTTGGGATACGCCAACTCAGCCTTCCATCCGTTGTCGTAGATCGACCGCGAACCAAAGATGTAGTAGTACTGCAGCGTGTGGCGGTTGGGCGCATTGGCGTCGTCAATCGAGTAGGCTAGAGACGTTCCTTCAATCGGCTGCTGCTTGATGCCGCGAATCTCTGCCGGGGCCTTGATGCCAATCAGATCAAGTGTGGTGGGAAGAAGATCGATCACATGGCCGTACTGGGTGCGAATGCCGCCCTTGTCCTTGATGACCTTCGGCCAGTAGACGATGAGAGGATTGTGGGTTCCGCCTTCGCTGTTGGCATCTGATTTCCAGTACTTGAACGGAGTGTCGCACGCCTGCGCCCAACCCAGCGGATAGTTGCCATTCCTGGAATCGGGCGTGCCGATCTTGTCGATCTTGGCCAGGTTATAGGCGATATTCTGCTCCTCGGTGATCGGCTTGCGCGCAATGGAACGGTCGATGACGCCTTCGAGCGATCCCTCTTTGCTGGCGCCGTTATCGCCGATGGAGATGAAGATCAGCGTGTTGTCGAGCTGTCCGATCTCCTTCAGGTGGTTGACCAGGCGGCCGACCAGAAAGTCCGTGTAAGTGAGATAGCCGGCATACACTTCCATGAAGCGCGCGTAGAGTTTCTTCTCGTCCGGCGACAGTTTGTCCCAGGCTTTGACGTTCGGATTGCGATCAGGGAGGATCGCATTGGCAGGAATCACGCCGAGTTTCTTCTGACGATCAAAAACTTCCTGACGATAAGCGTCCCAACCTTTGTCGAATTTACCCTTGTATTGATCGCTCCAGTATCTGTCGACCATGTGCGGGGCGTGCGTGGCGCCGGGCGCGTAGTAGAGGAAGAAGGGCTTGTCCGGCGCGGCCTTCTTCTGGCGGTCGATATAGAAGATCGCCTTGTCGGTGATCTGGTCGCTCAGGTGGCGGCCGTCCGGGGTCACGTGCGCCTGGTCTTCCACCAGGTCCGGTTTGTATTGATCGGTTTGCGAACCAAGGAATCCGAAGAAGTGGTCGAAGCCCTTGCCGGTCGGCCAATGATCGAATGGGCCAGCATCCGTCCCCTCTTCGTCTGGGGTTACGCCATATTTGCCAACGGCGAATGTGTTGTAGCCATTGTCGCGAAGAATTTCTGCGATGGTTCCGGCCGTGGCAGGCAAGCGGCCGTCCCAGCCGGGGAAACCGGCGGACGAGGTGACGTGTGAGAATCCTGATACATGCACCGAGGCGCTATTGCGGCCGGTCAGAAGAGCGGAGCGGGTGGGGGCGCAGATCGCGGCCGTATGGAAGTTCGTATAGCGCAATCCATTATTGGCCAGACTGTCGAAGGTGGGAGTTTGGATCAGGCCGCCGAATGTGCCGGCAGCGCCATAACCCACATCATCGATCAGGATCCACACTACGTTTGGGGCGCCAGCAGGTGCTTTCACAGGCTCCGGCCACCACTCTTTTGACTCGGCAAGGGTCCTGCCGACGGTTCCTTGATATGGCTGTGTCTCTTGAGCATGCAGTGCGAGTTCCGCACTCGATGCAAGTATTAACGTCAACGACAACATCCTCAGCACGCTATTGTTTGTCACAGAAGCTCGTTCCCCTGGGAATTGTTTTGCGTTACGACTGCTTACTTCACCATCGGTCCGTTGGCCGCGAGTTCGCTGCCTTCGACCTTTGATTTGAAAATCGGCCACAGCAATTGCGCGTACCACTGATCGCCCTGGTAGTGCGATATCCCATAAGACTTGGGATATTCGCGGGAGATAAGCGCTGTACCGAAAATCACGTCCCACAAGAAAAACATGTTTCCGAAATTGCCTTTGTAGTAGCCGACGCCGTCATCGGTGGTGTCGGCATGATGGGCATGGTGCGTGGCGGGCGTCGAGATCAGCCGCTCCAGCACCCAGGCAGCGGGATGCAGCGCCTTGTACTTATAAAAAGGCTTGTCCCATGGAATGCTGGAATGCGCCAGGGTCGTGATGATGCTCTTCAGCGCCAGAACGATCAGCGCCGGACCGCCAAGACCCAGATAAGACAAGGCCGCGACGAGATAAATCTGCGAAAAGAAAATCGTGTAGATGATATTTTGCCGGCTCGCCATTGCCATGCCCATATATGCTGCCGAGTGATGCGTGCGGTGAAATCTCCACAGCCACGGCACCTGGTGATGCAGCCGGTGATACCAGTATTGCGTCAGGTCGTCGGCGATACAGATGATGAACACTCCCCAGAAGAAAGGAACCCAGGCCAAGCTATTCTTCAGTCCGGGCAGTACGACCGGCAGAATCTTCAATCCCACATAGGTGAAAAATGGTCTGAGCACGATGTACGACGCCGCGAAGCAGGCAATGTCAGTGGCCCTTTCGGTCTTCGTCCAGCGGTTTTCGTACAAGCCGAATGAGAACTCCACGATCCCGAGAACGATCACAAACAGCGTGAGTCCATAATCCTGCAGAGGGCCGAGTGCGTGTTCAAACGAGAGGTAATAGCGGACTAGAGCCGAGGGCTGCACGCTGTGCTGCCACGGTCTCTGACCGGTAATGGAAAACGTGAGAAACATCAGGACAACCGGCAGGGCGTAGATCAGCAGGCTCGCCAGGCTATTACTGATAAGTTTCTGTCGAACGTCGGCATCCATTTTCATGAGCACAACCTCCAGTCATTTGGCGTGTGACGAAACTTGTTCCGTTGCTGAATCTCTGGTAAGCACTTTGCGCGTAAGCTGCAGGCTTCCCAGCAAAATCAGAAGTGGGACCACCGTGACCACAATGCCCACCAGTATTTTCTTTCCCAACAACGTGAAGTCTTGCAATCGCATCGCAATCTGCCTCATTTCGCTCGCAGTAACGCGACCAGCTCCAGCGGTTAAAAGGTGAACTTCACCGCCAACTGGATCTCTCGCGAGATTCGTTGGAAGGTTGTGGGAGATCCGGCTGACGAGATGGTCCCGTACGCGGAGCCGGCCGTGATGTTCGGCACAAGCGTGGTGCTCGTCGCCGAAGGCGTGGGGGCTGTCGCGGACGGATTGTTAAATTGCGGAGTGTTGAACAGGTTGAAGAACTCGCCGCGGATTTGCAGTACTTTCGATTCGGCCAACTGGAAATTCTTGAAGACCGAGAAATCCACGTTCTTCGTTCCCGGCCCCTGAAGGATGTTGCGTCCGGAATCGCCCCACTGCCCGTTCGCCAACGGCCCGGTCAGCGGGATGCTCACAAAAGCGGAAGTGTTGAACCACTCCTGCAGGGAGCGCTTGCCCGGCGACAGCGATCCGTTGCCGAGGCCGGGAACCGTTTCTGAGCGCGGCGTCAGTCCGTCGCCTACTCCGTTCGCCGACGTGACGGAAAACGGTATTCCGTCGAAATATTGCAGAATGGCGTTCACCTGCCATCCCTGCACCCAGGGGTTCAGTGCGCCGTCAGCTTTGAAGGGCAGTTGGTAGTTCGCGCTGGCCACGAAGCGGTTCGGAACGTTCAGGTCGGAATCCCCGTAGTCAGCACGGAGGTTATAGGGATTTGCAAGCGGGCTGCCGGGGCTGCTCGTGTTTTCATCCAGAGCGTGGCTGTAAGTGTAGGAAGCGAGGAAGCTCAAACCACGAGCGCGGCGCTCGGCCGAAACCTGCAGCCCGTTGTAGCTCGAGATCTGATTGGTCTGTAGTTGGAAGATCTGCGCGAAGAACGGGTAAGGACGCGCAACCGTTACATCTGTCGTGCCCGGCGAACCTGCATTAATGTCGACCAGATCGTCAAGATGCACTCCCTTGGTTCCGACATAGGCGACGCTGAGTGTGGTCGAGGGGGCCAGCTCTCTCTGGATGGTCAGGTGCCACTGTTCGCTGTAGGGCGTCTTGGCTTGCGGATCCTGCGCGTAAACCGGCAGCCCTGCCGGCAGATTGCTGGCATTCGTTGCGGGCGTGTGAACGAACCCGTCGGAAGCGTAATTGAAGGGAGTGCCATTGCTGGCAGCCGCCCCGTATACCGACGAGTTGTTAAACGCCCAGTAGTCGACCGACGGCGCGTTGTTTGACAGGCCATCAGAGTTGGTGACGTTGGGCGCCGAGTAGTAAATGCCGTAGCCCGCATGTACGACAGTCTTGGGAGTCAGTTTGAGAGCGAATCCCACACGCGGCATGAAGTTCAAGTTGTTGCCATTCGCACCGCTTCGCGGAACGCCGTTGGTCCCTACCTTGTTGAGTTGTGTTGTCGACAGGGAAGGAACGAAGTTGTACATACGGTTTTCAACTTCGGTCCATGGCCAGCCCAGGAAGTTTTCGTAGCGGACGCCGAGGTTGAGTGTGAGCCGGCTGCTGACTTTGTAATTGTCCTGCCCATAAAACGAAAGGTCCGTCTGCCGGAATCCGAATCCGTCATTGCCGTTGGGGAATGCGTAGACCCCGGTCTTGGGCGCTCCAAAAAGCAGATCGGTCCAGGCCAGTCCGCTATAAACCGTGCCGAACGAGAAGTTGCCGTGCTCGTCATTGGTCTGGAACATGTTGTATTGCAGGCGAACCAGTTCGACACCGATGTCGAGCGAGTGCTTGCCGTGAACAATGTTGACGTTGTCGTCCGACTGATAATTGTTGGTTCCGATGTGCGTGGGACTGTTTCCCGCATCGCCGATCGCCGTGTCGCCGGCAAACGTCATCACCGGAAGTCCGTCAGAGGCCGGATTTCCGGCAACTTCAACTCCGGGAATTCCCAGCTGAGTGGGAAGGTTCAAACCCGCGTCCCAGTTCTGGGCGTAGACAAAGAATCGTGACCAGCCAAAGCGAGCGGTGTTGATCACGGTCGGGCTGAAGATGTGAGTTTCGCTGATTACCGACTGATGAGCCGGGTCTTGTGCCGGTCCGCAGATGACGGTTCCCACCAGGGGGACCGGGAGGATGCCGGGCTGCGCGATACTGTCCCGGGCCTGGCTATAGCGGATGAATGCGTTATCGGCATCGGAGAAGCGATGGTCGACTTTCACGTCGAAGGCGTCTTCAGTCACCGAGCGCTCCGGGTTAAAAAGAAAATTGTTGGCGGTCGTCGTACCCGCTATGTTCGGCGACGCATACTTCTGATAAAGGTTCAGAATGTTCGCGCCGGTCGAGTTCACATCGCTTAGAGGAATGAAATTGTTGACGTAGGGAACTCCGGTCGTGGGGTTCTTGATGGCTTGCGGGTAGGCGGAGAAGTTGTAGCCCGTGGAGGTCAGCTGGAAATCCGGCACGGTATCTACATCGGTCAAGCCCTGGCGGGTGCGCTGCCCGGAGTAGTCCGCAAAGAAGAAGGTATGCGGATCATTTCTGGTTAAGAGCGGGCCGCCGAAGGTCGCGCCGAATTCGTTCATCTTGAAGCCGGGTTTTGCGGCCTTGTCGAAATAATTCTTGGCGTCCAGAGCGGAGTTGCGAAAAAATTCAAACAGCTCTCCGTGATAATGATTGCTGCCAGACTTGTAAATCAGGTTGATGGTGCCGGCGTTCCCACGTCCATATCGTGCGTCGGCGTCCGTCGTCTCTTCCGAGAACTCCTGCACCGCGTCGATGGGTGGGAAGATTACGACGCCGAGCCCGTTATGGTTCTCGTTGTCGCCAATACCATCCAGAAGCAAGTGGTTTTCCTGATAGCGAAGTCCGTTGAAGGCATAGGACGACGGCCCACGCTGTTGGGCATAAGGAACACTCACGATCTGGGTTTGGGCCGGCACCACGCCGGCGCCCAGACCCAGCAACTCCGCGAAGTTGCGGCCGTTCAGGGGAAGATCTTTGACAGCTTCCTCGCTGCGAAGATTGGAGACGGTGGAGGTTTCACTCTCCAAAAGTTCGTTGGTGGCTTCGACGGTGACAGTCTGGGTGCCGGCGTTGCCCACCGCCAGCACAGCGTCCGCGGCTGCTCTCTGGCCGACCTCGAGCCTTAGGTGCTCCTGGACCTTGCCAAAACCGGCAGACTCAAACTCCACCGTGTAATCTCCGGGGTCCAGTGGTGGTGAGACATAAAGTCCCTGCGAATCCGTGACCGTGCTGCTGGTCAAGCCGGTCGCGGCGTTCCGAATGTTTACCTGGGCCTTCGCGATTACCGCGCCCGAGTTGTCCCGCACCACACCGGTAACGGTGGCGGTTTCGACGATCTGCGCCTTAAGCGCGATCGCGCCTGCCAACAGCATACTCAACACCACAACACGCCCCAATTGCGTCATAACAATCCCCTTTGACAGCGAATCACTTCCTGGAACCAGTCTGTTTTTTGAGCAGGGAACGCCCACGGCTTAGCGTTCTCATTTATTCACAGCGAAAAAGTTCTGAGACAGCTAGTGCACGAAACTACTTTTTTCCATTGCGGTCCGGATACATGCATGGTTGTCGACCACACATGATCCGGGTGCTACATTGCAGTTTCATGACGGGGGTGGGCATGACTATCGCGGTTTCAAGATCGCAGGAGGAATATATCTAATCATGTCTATCATGTCAATAGACATAATATTAAAATAACGTTTGCCGATGATCGAAACTTTTGATTCGAGGGTTCACAGCCGTCGGCGAGAAGAACGACTGGGGAAGAAAGTTCTTGATCGATGGGTGGCGAGTTACGGAACCATGCCGAAAGATGCCGGGGTTGCGGGGTGGTTGATCCCGGCCACGATTCTCCTGATTTGGTCGCTGCGACGATCGCCGGGAGCTTCCTTCAAGAAGAGAGCAAATTCTTGCGCGGCTTCTTCGCGGCGAGTGAGACTTACGAGTGTATTGGCTCGAACCAGATGTACATCTGGAAAATCTCTGTTTACTTCGTCTAGTTCGTGCAACGCCAAAACGAGCCGGCCTTCGCCATACAAAGCCTTGGCCATCTCCAATCGTCCCTGCCAGAAATCAGGACGCATCCCGAGAGCCTGCTGCGCGGCCGCTTCGGCCTTTTGGAATTCGCCGACTGAGTTGTACGCTGTTGCCAGCGCCAGGTAGGCGTTCGCGTCAGCGGGATCAAGGGCCAGAGCGCGCGTCGCGTCTTCGATAGCTCCGTCGAAATCTCTAGTAGCCAGTCGCAGCAGAGCCCGCATGGAGAATGCTGCCGCGCAAGTCGAATCGACTTGCAACGCATGATCGATCTCCCTCTGGGCTCCGGCAACGTTCGACTGGCTGAACTTCTCTTGTGCCAACTTCAAATGCGCGCTCGCCTTTGCCGGCACACGCAACGCTTGCACGGAAACTGTGTAAACCTGTTGCGTATCCACCGCAGCGGCAAACGGTAACGCCATTGTCACTTCACGATCTGCCTGATCGAGAGTGATCTGCTCATCCCCTATTTGCAATTCCTTTGCTGCAAGAAGGACATATTCGCCGGGCTTCGCAGCCGTGGTGATGGTAAAACTTCCAGCGGTGTCTGTAAAGCCAGTCGCCATTTTCATACCGCGGAGGTCACGCACCTCAACCGTAGCACGGGCCACCGGTTGCCCCTGTGCTGTCACGATCGAGCCGTGAATGAGGGTACGACGGTTCGCATCAGGAGTTTGTCCAACGGTGCTGAGGGGGGCCAAAACGAAGAGCAGGGAGAGGAACAAGCAGGCAGGAGTTTTTCTTTCACCGATAAGCCAAGCAACGACAAGCCAACTAAGTTGATTTGCTTTCTTGCTATACCAGCTGCACTTCGTACGACTGTGGGAGAACCCGCACGGGCTAGACCGGGAGCCCGCGGCCATCTCGCGGCCTCATAAATTCATGATCGGCACAATTCACCTGCTACCCCTTCAGTTCGTCGCTGAACCATTTGTAGGATACTCCAGATTTGCCCCAATCGCACACAAGATCAAAAAATCGCATTGCGCGAAGAATGATCGAGCGGCACCCGACCAGCTATTTTCTGTGGATTTTCGCTTCAACGGCTTCCGCCGCAGAAAGCTTTCGATCCCGGTGAGGTTCGGTGCGCGGAGCGCCGCTATGCAGTTCGCAAACTTCCCGGGTCGCGGCACCACAGGTGGGACAGGCCACAAATAGTATTTGCTTCCGGGTGAGCTCTCTGGTTTTCACCTCTACATCATGAGACGTTTCACATCCGGAAAATGATCAATTTTGCTCACTCGTCTGCTTTTACTTGAATCCTCAGTACGGAAACAGGAATCGGTTGGCGACGGCGATATATTTTGCCAATACTGAGCAAAAGTGAGCATCCTGGCAACCTTCGATTCAAGAATAATGTTGGGGAGTGTACCAGGACAATCCGTTCATGCCGCCAAAGAAATCGACCAAGCGAAAGCCTGACTTTGACCCGAAGAACTTCCTGGCCACGATTGGCGAGGGCAGGAAAGCGGTTGTCTTCCAGAAGGATCAAACAATCTTTGCGCAAGGAGATGCGGCGGACGCGGTCTTTTATCTACAGGCAGGTAAGGTGCGACTCTCGGTCGTATCCAAAATTGGCAAAGAAGCAACTCTGGGCATATTGAGCGATAAACAATTCTTCGGAGAAGGCAGCCTGGCAGGACAGTCTCTTCGCATGGGGTCCGCTGCCGCCATGACAGACTGCAAGCTTCTGCGCATTGAGAAGAGGGCGATGATGCTGGCGCTGCACCGGGAAAGCGCGCTTTCCGATTTATTTGTTGCCTATCTACTGGCCCGAAATATCCGGTACGAAGAAGATCTGGTGGACCAGCTCTTCAACTCCAGCGAGAAGAGGCTCGCCCGACTGCTTCTGCTGCTGGCTCACTTCGGCAAGGAAGGAGTGCCCGAGACTGTAATCCCAAAAATCAGTCAGGACACGCTGTCGGAGATGATCGGCACCACCCGGTCACGGGTAAGTTTTTTCATGAACCGGTTCCGCAAGCTGGGATTCCTCGACTACGGGAAGAACGGACTGCAGGTTCATAGTTCGCTTCTGAACGTGATTCTCCACGATTAGTTTGCGCGGTGGGATCTCGATCCAAGCTCACTTTGCCGGGAATGTACTCCGGCCGTGAAATGTCGACGACGTTCATTCACGAGGCGGTCAATTGTGATCAGTTTTCCTCCGCAGGAAGTTGGATACTGACGACTCAACCGGGTTTCCACGACGAAGCATATTCGATGAACGACCTATCGTGAAGAAGCTTGGTCTTGTGGAGGTTTCAATGCACTGGAATCTGATGGATCCGAAGCTGATTGCCTTGGCTGGCGCGCTGATTGTGGCGGTCGTGGTAATTGTGTGGCTCTATGTGCGACAACGCAGGAGCACGACGGCGGGCTTGCGACAGAAGTTTGGACCGGAGTACGACCGCGCGGTGCTGGCGCACGGGTCGAGTTCCAAAGCAGAAGCGAACCTGGCGGACCGCGAGAAGCGGATTGACAACCTCAACATTCGCGATCTGGATGCGACAGAACGGGAACGCTATTCGATGCAGTGGCAGGCTGTGCAGTCGCGTTTTGTCGACTCGCCGAAGGGCGCCGTTGCCGAAGCCGATGATCTGGTTTCTTCGGTGATGAAAGTTCGCGGTTATCCGGTAGCTGATTTCGATCAGCGTGCTGCTGATATTTCAGTGGCCCATCCGCGGGTGGTGGAGAACTACCGGTCGGCGCACGCGATTGCTCTCCGGGTTGGGAAAGACGCCGCCACGACCGAAGACCTGAGAACCGCGATGATTCACTACCGGTCGTTATTTGAGGAATTGGTGCAGGTGCCAACCGTTGTTGAGACCAAGCAAGTCGCCTAACGGCTGCTAGAGAAGGAAACCAATGATGAAGCCGAGTACGCAGGACCAAGCTGAAGGCAAGCTGCACGAAGTAAAAGGGAAGATCAAAGAAGTGGCCGGAAAAACCACAGGTGACCCTGACCTGGAAGTCTCCGGCAACGCGGAGAAGAAAGCTGGCAAGGTTCAAGGCTTGATCGGCCGCGTTGAAAAAGCCGTTGGGGAATGAAAGTAACGCGTCTCCGGCCAGCAAAACGGATGCTGGACGCACATGGGCGATCGAGAGAACGGTGGAACAAAGTGAACATTACTCATGACGTCGCCATCACCTCCGATAGTTGCGGGAAGATCAGGGAATTGGGTTTCGCCGCGTCCACGCATATCAACATGTATGGCGAGCGTTTCGAGATTATTTCCGATCCTTTTGATGACGGTGACTGCATAGCGGTCCGCGCGACCAGCGGAAACGATCCGGCGATCCGCACACTTCGGCTGCCGATCGCAATTCTGGTGGGTCGTGAGGATCGATTTCTGAAACGGCGAGAAGTGCGTGCAACCATAAAGCTTTAGGAACCGGATTTGGCATACGAATTTCGACCTGAAAATTCATATCAAGGAGAACGACGATGACAACAATCGAGCAGACTAAATGTGCCCACCTTCCATGCCGGTGCGTGACGCAGCCTGGCGACAAATATTGCGGTCAAGCCTGTAAAGAAGCGGGAGCCGCTGAAGTCGAGATTGCGTGCCAGTGTGACCACGGAGCGTGTCCGCTGACGGTATGAGAGCAGATGCTCTTGGGGCTGCATACGGCAGCTGAGGGCAAGCTATTGGTCATGAGCTGAATTATCAGGAACGGTCGAAATAGCGCCAGCCCATCCTGCGGCCTGGCGCTATTTCTTTTTGACTAAGGCAGTTGATCGATGAACATACGATCATTTAGGGCAGGGGTTGCTATGCTGAACGGGAATAGTCGCGCTGGTTACGCAGCAGCGGGCGGGCGCGTGGCATCCATATAGCTGTCCATTGACTGAGTCAGCTGCGCATCAACTTCGTCCGCGATCGTCATAACATCAGGTAAGACCCGGCTGAAATCGAGAAAGCGCAGATTACTCTGCAACGTGCCGAACAGAGTTACTTGCAGGATTCGCGATTCGTGCACCAGCATCGCGGGAGTGTAGCCTTGTTCATGTCGCAGCTTGCCATGGGCCAGGGCAGCGGTGGAAAAGACGGCATCGCTGTCCTTTGTAGTGGCACTGGGCTTGCTCAGGCGGACAACCAGGTCTTCGACCAGTCTGGGGAGATGGCCAGTACGCTCGTCGTCACTCAGCGGAACGTGGTTGAGCTCTCGACTTTGTTTTGCCCGTTCCAACCAGTTTTCGACGACGCTGGGGATGCAGCGCCTCAGGATTGTGCCCACCGTTTCCTTTTCCAATCGGGCGACAGGCTTGCGGTTCAGCATCTTCTGCCGGATGAGGTCGACAAGTTTCCCAACGTCGAACGGCTTCACCATGATTTCGTCCGCTGCCAGAAGAATGTCCGCCATGGCCCCCTCCAGATCGGGGTAGCCGCTGACCAGCAGCGTGAGTGCATTGGGCTGGGAGTGCCGCATGGCGGTTATCACCGTGAAGCCGTCGCCCGGGTTCGGCATGTGCAGGTCGGTGATGAGCACATCGAAACTCTCGCTGGCGATATGTTGCAAAGCTTCGGCGACATTGCAGGCAGTGACCACTTCAAATTGCTTATGTTCGAGTACCGCCTTCATCATGCCGCGCACGGCATCATCGTCATCGACCAGCAAAACCTTGCGAGCAATGGTTGGATTATCCGGAGTCATTTCGGCACAGCCTTCCGCTCGAGTAATGCAAGTATGGCTCAGTTTCATTTCGGGAGATGTATAAAACGATACAGTCACCCAGAGCGGCAACCGCGTACTGTGCTACCAGTAGCGATTGCGAAGCGCGGTCTTGGGCTAGCGGCGGGAACCGGGCCATTCGGGCCCTCACGACCGCCTCGCAATACTGTAAGGATGTTTCAAGGCGGGCTCCGTTGTTGTAGACGCAATGGTTGGAGCCGGCCTTTTCCCACAGATTGATGTGGGCGCGAACTATAAGGAGGGGACCATGTCACAAACGATATTGGAAAGAACCGCAGATCAGATCGCTGAATCTGCTCACCAGGCTTCCCGTGCCACCAGTGCGGTTGCGGATGCCATCGACGATGGTGTTGGAGTAGTGAGGCGCGCCGCAAAACAGGGCGGTGATGCCGCTGAAGAATTCCTGCAGGACACAACTCAGCGCATCCAGCGACACCCGGCGCTCACGGTGGCGGCGACATTTGCGGTGGGCTTCACGGCCGGAGCGTTGATTGGGTTGATGATCAAACGAAAATGATCAAACGAAATGAACCAGCGAAAATGATCCAGAGAAGATAATCCAGCGGAAATAACCGGCGCGCGGAAGAGCGATAGCTCTATGCGCGGACAATCCCCCGCCGGCAAACAAGAAAAGATTCTCGTCATCCGAGCCAAAGATAACTTCCCCGGGCAACTCCGCGCCTTTACGTGTCATAGGCGGGCAGAGAGATTTGTCCGCATCCGTGCAAGTGGGCGATCGTGAGTAGCAGCTGGCTGGCCAGACTGTCTTTGGCAATGAGGGCGTCCACCACGCTCAACGTCTGGTCCGGAACACCCACACCTTCAGTGACCAGGATGATGGGCGCTTCCGGCCGAAGCCGCCTGAGCTCGACGGCAACTTCCTCACCGTTCGCTGCAGGCATGAAGTAATCAAGCACGACCACATCGACCGAATACAGGGAAGCCAGCTCCAGTCCTCTACTGCCGCGGAGAGCGGTCAGAACGGTATAACCAAAGCTTTCGAGGAGTGCCCTTTCGCAGTCCAGCGTGTCCTGGCTATCGGCAATGCAGAGAACGACTGCGCTTGCGGCTTGGGGATAAACCGACGCGGACATGTTCGCACTCCGAGACCGATCTCACACCTAAAGCCCTATTAAAGCTGCCCAAAATAGCTCGAACCCATGCTCTTTATCTTTGGCAATGGATATCACCGGTTTCATTCCAGCGAAAGGACGGTCGATCTCATCTCGAGGACAATGCGACCCGCGTAAGATGTTGCACTCGACCGGCCTTTCGTAATGTCGCGCCTTCGGCTTGGCTTTATTGAGCTTTCGGCTTTGCCTTTCTTCTGGCCGCTGGCCCAGTCGTTTTCTTGGTTCCTTCCTCCTGCAACAGCGTCAACGAATCCGCTGCATTGAAGGGGTACTCACGGACGGATTCCTGCGATGCCTGGCCGGCATTGCTCAGGGTTATATCCACCCGGCGATTACTTGCCAGGATAATCGTCCTCATATTATTGAGTACTCTCTGCCGGTCTTCCGGGCTCAACTCGGGATTTCGTTCAACGGCGTCTCTTACCTGCCGATCGGTGAGGTTTTCTTGTTTGCCGAAAGCCTTGGTTTCGAGGTTAGTGGCAGGTACGCCCTTTTCGATCAGGAAGCGTCTGACGCGGTCGACCCGGCGCTCGGAGAGCGCCTGATTGAATTCCACTGAGCCACGCGGATCGGCATGGCCTTCCAGAGTCAGGCGGGCGTCCGGCTTGCTTTGAAGATAGATCAGGAAATCACCGGCGAGTGCATTGAGAGTCTTCTCCTGGCTGGCAAGCAGGCCGGCGTCGGGATTCTCGAGCGAGGGCTTCGCTGTCGCAAAATAAACGCTGTGCAGAGCAAGTCTACGCTCGATCGCCTTAACGTCCGGCGGTGGTGGTGGAGGTGGTGGCGGAGTTTGCACCATCACCGTGGTCGAGGAGGAAGCCATGAGCTGCGGATTGCGATCGTCACCTACATTGCAGGTTATGGTAATCGTCCCAGGTTGCGCAGACGACGTGTCGAGAACAGCCGTGGTGCCGTTACCGGTAACAGTGCCGGAGCTGGCGGCGTAGCTGTAGGTCAGCCGCCGTCGATCGGGGCTGCTGGCGTTCGAACTGATGGTTGAGGTCCCACCCACCGGCACACTGGCTGGGTCGGACGCGCATGAAATTACCGGTGGACGCGGTGCATCCACCGTCAGCCTTGCACTACAGGAGGCGACGCCAATTTTGCTGCCATCGCTCAAACTCGCCGTGACTTGATATGAGCCGGGCTGCAAGCCGCTCGTGTCAATCTGCGTAGAAGCAGCCGGCGTGGAAGCCCCCGTCTCGGCAGCATTCACTCCGGCGCCACTCCATTTGTATACGACCGTACGCTTGGGGTTGAAATTGGACCCGGTGGCAGTCGCAGTAGCGGGCTCGCCCGCAAAGAGTTCCGCTGGCTGCACCGTGCAAGCTGCCATGGGTGGCGTTACCGTGTGTTCACCGCCGAAGTTAAGAACTAGGCCAGCCTGCAGCCTTGCCCCCGTGAGATCGGTGCTTGGCGTCGAGGATGAAGGCCCATACCGGTAACTCGACATTACGTAGTCGGCCCGGATGAGCCGAATAGCAACGTGCCGGGAAACATTGACATCAAGACCGCCGCCGAACATGAACCCTAATTTGCTGATGTCGTGGAAAGCATCCGGCATGAGGCGGTGGTCGCCCACCAGCCCTTCAAGAAATGGAGAAAAATGGTGGCCGCGGAACGTAAACTTCGGCCCGAAGGAGAGGTTGGAGAATCCGGTGTCGTCAATCCGGTAGGCCAGTCCAGTCTCGCCGCTGTTGAAATGAGTACTGGAATCGAGGGTGAGACCGAACCAGCGGTTGAAGTCATAGGTGATGCTGGCGCCCACTCCTCGCGGATCCGATTCCAGGCGGCTGCTCACCGGGAGTATCCCCCCGGGAAGCAAAGCGTATACCCTCGCGCTGGGATCGAGGAAGGAGTATCCGGCGTAGAGTTCCCATTTAGGAACCGGCTGATCCTGGGCCGCCACGAGCGTGGCAAACCCACACAGGACGACAATCATTGCCGGCAGCATCGCCAAGATCCGACCAGGATGGCTCTTCGATTGAAATGACATGCGAATATTCCTCCGAACTTCAACAGCCGAAATGATCTTCTTCCTTCTTTTTCCTTCTTTTGCCTGTCCAGGAGTAGGCCAGCCGCAAGCTGATCTCACTCCCGAAATGCCCTATGGACAGGAAGGTACATTCACCGGATTGCTTAACAATGTGACTGCGCCGGTGCGGGCCAGCGCTCTGCCATTCAGTGTTGCCCCAGTGTCGAGCGACACAGATGCCTGAGCCATAATGGTTCCTGCAAAGGTCGTAGTCGTTCCCAGCGTCGCCGAACTGCCGACCTGCCAGAACACGTCTTCAGCCGTGGCGCCGCCACTTAGAATCACATCGCTGTTGTTGGCTGCGGTGGTGAGTGTCGATACGATCTGGAAGATGTAAACCCCATTACCCGCGAGCGTTAGGTTCCCGGTTATTCCAAGCGAGGGCTGGGAGCTGGTTGTCTTATAGACGCCAGGAGCGAGTGTTTCCCCTCCTATATCCGCGGGAAGGATCGCTCCTCCGGCTGCGGCTGCGGCGAAGTTATACGCCGTAGTCAAGTCACCTTGCGCGGTCTGGGCGGTGGCATCGCCCGCGTATTCCGTGCCGGTCAATGTTCCCGGTGGAAAGCCTGTAATCGAAGCGGAAGGATATATTCCGATGTCTCCCGTAACGATGGTGGGGCCGCTATTGGCAACAGCAGGGGTGGCGGCGAGAATTCCAAACATACAGGCCGTTCCCAACGGTACCGTGGCTTGACATGCAGTGGCAGAGGTCGTGAACGTCCATACATAGTTGCTCGCGAGCGAATCGCCGGCGAGATCCTGCGCGCCAGTGGTAATGGTGGCGGTATAGAGCGTGTCTAGTGCGAGCGGGTTGGTGGGTGTGAAGGTCGCGACGTCGCTCGACGCAACATAGGTGACTGTTCCTGCCACCGCGGTGAGTCCTGGCCCGGTCAAGGTAAAGGTGGTGCCATTGATCGTGGAAGAGTTCATCGCTTCGCTGAAGGTGGCGGTCACTAACGTGTTGGGGCAGATGGCGGTCGCAAGATTGGGGGGGGCTACGGAAATCACAGTGGGCGCAGCGCATGACGTGGTGCTGGTTGTGAAACTCCATACGAAATTACTACCCAGGGTGTCCCCAAACGCGTCCGTGGCCCCGGTTGTAATCGTGGCGGTATAGACGGTGTTCAGTGCCAGAGGGCCGATTGGTGTGAACGTGGCGGTTGACCCCGCGTAGGTCACGACTCCTACCACAGCCACGGGCGGAGTGCCGGACGTCACAGTAAACGTCGTGGTAGTGATGGAGGCAGGATTCATCGCTTCGCTGAAGGTGGCGGTCACAACCGTGCTAGGACAGATGCCGGTCGCAAGATTGGGGGGAGTTACGGAGAGCACAACGGGCGGAGCGCAAGGTGTACTGCTAGTTGTGAAGCTCCATACGAAGTTGCTGGCTAACGGATTGCCGAAGGTATCTGTCGCCCCGGTTGTAATCGTGGCGGTATAGACGGTGTTCAGCGCGAGAGGGCTTGAGGGAGTAAAGGTTGCGGTTGAACCGGCGACGGTGACTACTCCCGCCACGGCCACGGGCGGTGTGCCGGACGTCAAGGTAAAGGTTGTGGTATTGATTGTGGCGGAACTCATCGCTTCGCTGAAAGTGGCAGCCACCACTGTGGCGGGACAGATGCCGACCGCACCGTTGGCAGGAAGTTGGGAAAGCACGGAGGGTCCAACGCACGGGTTCGCGCCGGTTGTGAAGGTCCATACAAAGTTACTGGCGAGTGCTATGCCATATGCGTCTAAGGCTCCGGTCGTAATCGTGGCGGTATAGGCGGTGTTCAACGCGAGGGCGCTCGATGGCGTGAAGGTCGCAGTATTGCTTGACGCAGCGTAAGTAACTGTTCCTGCCACAGCGGACGTGCCGGGCCCGGTCAACGTAAAAGTAGTGCCCGTGATGGTGGCGGGATTCATCCCCAGGCTGAACGTTGCGGTGATTGGAGCGTTAGGACACGCCGTGGTCGCACCAGCAAGAGGAGCGACGGTAGTAGCAGTAGGCGGGATTACAGTTGGGTTGGAGCCGGGCTTGTCATAGTCGCCGCAGCCAATGCTGACAAAGAGCAGCATGAACGCCGGTAACCAGATCTTGGCATTGTTGTATTTACGCATGACCGTCAACCTTCTTCTCTCGGCTCGACCGCTGCCGCGCAATGGAATCGCAACTCTTGCAATCTTCGAAGAAGTTAACAGGCGATCGTTGAGTGAATCTGTTCCAAATTGCTCAACGATTTGTTTTTGCAAAACTTGTCTGGTTTATTTCGGGAAACTCCGCTGGTGGGAAAAGCTAGTCGTGAAGTAATGACATTGAGCTGCGAACGGTACACCTTCTAACCGCCGTTGTATCGTGCGATGAATCTTCCTTCTCTCCCTCTTCTATGACGCACGACGACTATCGCCTCGGATGGTCAATATTGATCAGTCCGCAAGCCTGCTTTCGCGGAATACTGACAAGAGACAAATTTCAATCCATCTCCGATGATTCGATGTGGTCCATCCGGTTGCGGCGCATCTGACGGATGGACTGTTTCTGGTAAGTTCTCGCCAGTGAAGGACCAATGTCGCTGCCTAACACAGTATTTCCCAAGCGAGTCTTGGAAGTCGTCAGTCCCCGCTCCCTTGGGAGGAAGGGGCCTGCGACCGCCCGTCCACGATCCCAGGCGAAGCCGTCTCTGCCGAGTCGAATCGCGATCATCGGAAATTATCTTCCGAGGCAATGTGGAATCGCCACCTTCACCACGGATTTGTGTGAAGCCATCGCGGCGGAGTATGGCACAGCTCGATTGCTGGCACTTCCGGTCGACGACACCGACGCGGGATACGACTATCCAGCGCGAGTGCGCTGGTCGCTCGCCCAGGACAAGGTGAAGTCCTACGAAGAGGCTGCGGAATTCCTGAACTTCAACAATATCGACATGGTGTGCATGCAGCACGAGTATGGAATCTTCGGCGGTCCGGCTGGGAGTCACATTCTCCAACTGCTGCGCGGTTTGAAAATGCCCCTGGTGACTACGCTGCACACGGTTCTGCGCGAGCCCAACCCGGACCAGTTTGCGGTGATGGAAGAAATCGCGGAACTCTCCGACCGCCTCATCGTCATGAGCCAACTCTCGGCCCAGCTCTTGCAGGAGATATTTAAGGTTCCGGGCAGCAAGATCGACATTGTTCCTCATGGCGTGCCGGACCTGCCCTTTCTGGATCCAAATTTCTACAAGGACCGGTTCGGCGTGGAGGGCAAGGCGGTGTTGCTCACGTTCGGACTGTTGTCGCCCAACAAGGGAATTGAGAACGTGATTCAGGCGATGCCGCAGATTTTGTCGAAACACAGCAACGCGGTTTACATCGTCGCGGGCGCAACCCACCCTCACATTCTGCGGCGGGAAGGCGACAAATATCGGGCCAGCCTGCAGGCTCTGGCCAAGGAAGTCGGCGTGGAGCCGCAAGTCATCTTCCATGATCGTTTCGCCACTCCGGAGGAAATGGCAGAGTTCATTGGCGCGGCGGACATCTATATCACTCCGTATCGTCATGAGGCGCAGGTGGTATCCGGAACGCTGGCCTATGCTATGGGCGCGGGGAAAGCGATCATTTCGACTCCTTATTGGCACGCTCTCGAACTGCTCGACGACCGGCGGGGTGCGCTGGTCCCATTTCAAAATCCCGGCGCAATCGCACAAAAAACAATCGAACTCCTGGACACTCCCGCGACTCGCCACGCCATGCGGAAACGCGCTTATCTGTTTGCGCGGGAGATGATCTGGAAGCGAGTGGCGCAAGGGTACATGGAAAGCTTTTCACGAGTACGCAGCGATCGCATGGAGACGCCCCGAGTTCAGTTCTCGGCTCGAACCAGCCAGAAGGCGTTGAACCAGATCCCAGAATTGAACCTCGATCATCTGAATGCACTCACCGATAAGACTGGCGTATTGCAGCACGCGATCTTTACCGTCCCGAACCGAGCCGAGGGATATTCGATCGACGACAACGCGCGGGCTCTCATTCTTACGGTGATGCTTGGCGAACTGAGTATGGATCAACAGGGCGGGGACCAACCGATCACGGACCAATTGGGTGCGGAGCGGCCAGCGACGGGTGGTTTCGAAAGACGCCCGGCAGCCAACCCGGATTGGGCGTTCCGATATTTGGCATTCCTCGAACACGCCTTCAATCCCAACAAGAAAAGATTCCGTAACTTCCTCGGCTACGACCGCCGCTGGCTGGAGGAGGAAGGATCGGAAGATGCTCACGGCCGCGCGTTGTGGGCGCTCGGAACGGTTTTAGCCCACTCTGCGAATCATGGCTTGCGGGGGGCGGCCGGGCGCTTGTTCGAGTTCTCGCTGCCGGCGACGATCGAGTTCCACAGTCCGCGCGCCTGCGCTTATAGCTTGCTCGGAATTCAGGCGTACCTCCATTCTTATCCGGAAGACCGGGACGCCCAGCACGTGCGATTCGCGTTGGCGCGAAGGTTGCTCGACATGTATGAGTCGGTCCAGCGTCCGGACTGGAAGTGGTTTGAGAACGTGGTGGCCTACGGAAACGCCAGGCTGCCCCAGGCCATGCTGCTCGTGGGTTCGGCGTGCGGGGATGAACGCATGCTATCTGCCGGCATTGATTCGCTGAGTTGGCTGATCGAAACCCAGCTCTGCCAGACCAAAGGACATTTTGTGCCAATCGGGTCGCAGGGTTTTTATCGCCAAGGCGGTGAACCGGCCCGTTTCGATCAACAGCCGCTGGAAGCAGCGGGCGCGGTGTCGGCGTGTCTGCAAGCCTACCGGGTTACTGGAGAGAGCCGCTGGCGCAGCGCGGCCTGGTCGGCGTTCAACTGGTTTCTCGGCGACAACGATCTCCAGCTTCCTCTTTATGATTCCGTTACCGGGGGCTGCCGCGACGGTCTTCATCCCGAGCGGGCCAACGAGAACCAGGGAGCAGAATCCACGCTATCGTTCCTGATGGCGCAGCTCGAAATGCGAGCAATGCAGGAATCGGAACCAAAGCAGTCGGAACCAGAGGAAATCCAGTCATGACTATCTCGGCACAAAACATTATGGGACATCTCAGTACTCGCTTCGAACCGCTGCTGGTGCGACACCCTGCCAACCCGCTCCTGACGAGTAAGGATTGGCCATACTCGATTAATAGCGTGTTCAACGCCGGGGCCACACGGCTCGCGGATGGTTCCACTCTGCTGCTGTGCCGCGTGGAAGATCGGCGTGGGCTGTCGCATCTTTGCGCGGCACGGTCGCGAAACGGGGTCGATGGATGGCAAATCGACAGCGAACCGACACTGATGCCAAGTCCCAATGATTATCCAGAAGAGATCTGGGGCATTGAGGATCCACGCATCACCTACGTGCCTGAATTGCAGCAATACGCAGTCACTTACACGTCCTACTCGCGCGGCGGGCCCGGTGTGTCACTGGCGCTGACCAAGGACTTCCGCAGTTTCGAGCGCTACGGCGTGATTATGTCGCCCGATGACAAGGACTCGGCGCTTCTGCCACGGAGAATCGACGGCCACTGGGCTCTGATTCACCGGCCGGCGACGAACCGGGGCGCGCACATATGGATTTCCTACTCCCCGGATTTGCGGCACTGGGGCCGGCACAGGCTGATGCTGGAAGCGCGTCGTGGCGCCTGGTGGGACGCCAACAAGATTGGCTTGTCGCCTCCGCCCATTGAAACTTCCCGAGGATGGCTCGTGCTCTACCACGGCGTACGGCAAACGCCTTCAGGTTGTTTGTATCGTTTGGGATTGGCGCTGTTCGATCTGGAGAATCCGGCGAAATGCCTGCAGCGGGGAGATTCGTGGATCTTTGGACCCGAGGCCGAATACGAGCGCCACGGTGATGTCGACGATGTTGTGTTCCCTTGCGGATACACGATGGATGCAGACGGCGACACCCTCAACATTTATTACGGAGCTGCCGACTGCTCTATTGCCCTCGCCAGAGCCAGCGTGGAGTCGCTACTGAACTGGCTGGACACCAATGCAAGCTCCGAACGCCGCCAGCGGACGCAGGATCTGTGAAGGAAGGCGCGTCGTGGTCTGCTCAAACGCCGTTTATCGTTTGCCGGATTTCGTTTTCAGGGCGGCTGCGGAAACTTTCCGAGCCTGATGTGATTCGGTGCGAATGTCACCTGTATGCAGTTCACAGGCCTCTCCGATAGCTGCACCGCAGATAGTACAAGGAACCGACAATTCCTGTTTCGGAGTAAGTTCCTTGATTCTCATAAACGTACAATACAACGTTCCGCAGCAGGAAACCGGTCGGTATTGCTCATTTCAAGACATTCCGCCTGTTGCTAGTGAACCGGGGAACTGTGCGGCATAGGCCCCTCAGGAATCCAGCGTGCTAAGATACGGTGTCGCAAAAGGGCTTGATCAGGAGCCTCGCTATGCCACGCGCCAGGCCAAAAGTCGCTCGTCGCCCACTCGCCAAGGCCCCAACAGGAATCCAAGGGCTCGATGAAGTCACAGGCGGAGGTCTGCCGAAAGGCCGGGTCACGCTGGTATGTGGCAGCGCAGGATGTGGCAAGAGCTTACTCGCGATGGAGTTTCTGGTGCACGGTGCGGTTCGATACGGCGAGCCGGGCGTCTGCATGGACTTCGAAGAGACCGAAGAGAAGCTGCGGGCAAACGTCGCTTCGCTGGGTTTTGATTTGCGTGATCTTGCCCGGCGCAAGAAACTACTCGTAGATTACGTCGCCGTTGAACGACACGAGATTGCCGAGACCGGAGAATACAACCTCGAGGGTCTGTTCATCCGCTTGGGCCACGCCGTCAAAGCCATCAAAGCCAAGCGCGTTGTGCTGGACAGCATCGAGGCGCTTTTTTCCGGGCTAACTGACTCAACGACACTGCGAGCGGAACTCCGCCGGCTGTTTCAGTGGCTGGAAGAACGCAAGCTTACCGCTATCGTTACCGGAGAAGCGGGAGACCATACGCTGACGCGTCACGGGCTGGAAGAATACATTGCCGACTGCGTGATCGCGCTCGACCACCGGGTAACGGACCAGCTTTCCACGCGCCGTCTGCGAATCGTCAAGTACCGGGGCACCTCCCACGGTACGGATGAATATCCGTTCCTGATCGATCGCGAAGGCATCTCGGTGGTGCCGCTCACCTCACTCGCCCTGGCCCACAAAGCGCTGACCGACCGCGTGTCAACGGGGATCTCCGCTTTGGACGAGATGTTGGAGAGTAAAGGGTTCTTCCGTGGAAGCAGCGTGCTGGTGTCAGGCACGTCGGGAACCGGGAAGTCTAGCGTGGCAGCGAACTTCGTCAGCGCCGCCTGCGCCCGTGGCGAAGAGTGCCTGTATTTCGCTTTTGAAGAGTCTCCCAGCCAGATTCTGCGTAACATGCATTCGGTTGGCCTGAACCTGGAGCGGTGGATAAGAAAAGGCTTGTTGCACTTCCACGCGATGCGGCCTACCAGCACCGGGCTGGAAGGACATTTGGCGGCTATTCACAAATTGATCGCCAAACTTCGGCCAAAGGTCGTGGTCATCGACCCGATTACGAACCTGGTTTCGGCATCCGGCGCTTATGACGTTAAATCGATGCTCACGCGCCTGGTCGATTTTCTGAAAGTTGAACAGATCACGTCGATGTTCACGAATCTGGCGTGGTCGGGCGACCCGCAGCAGGGGGCTGGGTCGGCCGTCTCGTCTCTCATGGACACCTGGATTGTGTTGCGGGACAGCAAACCTAATGGGCGACCGAGACGCGAGCTTTACGTTCTGAAATCCCGCGGCATGGCCCATTCTCGTGTAGCTCGGGAACTGATCGTGAGCAAGAGAGGCATCGAATTGGGCATCGTGCTGACGGATCACACGTTGGGCTCAATCGTCGCGGATGCAAGTGCGGCAACAAAAATCAAGTAACATGCTGTATAAACAAGCCGTGTAAACAGCCTGGCCATCTGGACCAGTCACCGATCATAGGCACGAAATCGACATGAAAAAGAGTTCAGCCAAGAAACGTCGACTTGCCAAAGCTCCCCCCCGAGACTTTTACCGGCTGCGGCTTTACATCGCGGGCCAAACGCCGAATTCGATCGCTGCGATTGCCAACCTTAAGAAGATTTGTGAAGACAACCTCCGGGGCAAATATCGTATCGAAGTGGTTGACTTGCTAGAGAAGCCGCAACTGGCTAAGGGCGATCAGATCATCGCCATTCCGACCCTGGTAAGAAGACTCCCGCCACCCGTCAAGAAGATCATTGGGAACCTCTCAAAGACTGAGAACGTCATTGTGGGGTTGGATCTTCAACCGATACCCTGAAGTAAGGCGTAAATAGCAGATGTCCAAGATGCGCGTGCGTCCGGATGGCCGAGTGTTCCAAAGAGGCCTGCCGGGCAAAGTCGGCGCGCCGCAAGAGTCTCCCAGAAACCCCCGACCATCTGTGCGCAAACTGCCGTCATCCCCGCCACCGGATCCGCGAACCAAGCTTCTCGCCCGGCTGAAAACCGCAGAGGACACTCTACGCGCCATCCAATCCGGCGAAGTGGATGCATTGATGATTTCCGGTCGCCGCGGAGAGCAGGTGGTTTCTCTGAAAGGCGGTGAGCCCGCCTATCGCATGCTGGTGGAGGCGATGAGCGAAGGAGCGGCGACGCTGTCCAGGGATGGGGCTGTGCTCTACTGCAATGGCAAGTTTGCGGAACTGATCGACAGGCCGCCGGCGAAAATCATCGGGATTACGGTTCAGTTGTTGGTGGTGGAGGCAGAGCGAGAACGGTTTGAAGCTCTGCTGGCCGAGGCTCAGAAGGCGGTCGCGAAAGGCGAATTCAACCTGCGCTGCGCAGATGGAAGTTTGGTTCCTGTCTATTTATCTCTCAACCGGTTTCGTGGATACAAAGGGCAGGCGCTGGGCATGGTGATCACCGATCTGAGCGAGCAAAAGCGCCAGCAGGCTGCGGAAATCCTGCAAGCCAAAGCGATGCACCGGCTCCTTCTCGAACACACGCTTTCGGCGCAAGAGGAAGAGCGGCGCCGGATTGCGCGAGAACTGCATGACGAGGCTGGCCAGTTGCTGACTGCCCTTTTGGTCGGCCTGCGTACTCTGGAAGACGCTCGGAAGTTAACACACGTTAAGGCACAGGGACGGCGGCTACGGGAAATCACTGCCCAGGCTATCGACGAAGTCGGCCGGCTCGCCCGCGGGCTTCACCCCACGGTGCTCGACGACCACGGCCTGGGAGTTGCACTGAGCCGGTACGTTACCGAGTACACGAAGTCCCACAATATAGCTGTGGATCTCACGCTGAACGAACTTGACTCCAGCGACCTGCCGCCAGCAGTCCAGATCGCGTTGTATCGAATTCTCCAGGAAGCCTTGACCAACGTAGCCCGGCATTCAGGAGCTAAGACGGTCAGCATCCGGTTCGCCCGTCTGGGCACGGTTCTGGAGGTAGCAGTCATCGATGACGGATGTGGCTTTGACGCTAAGGCCGTGGCTGTTTCCTCGCACCGCCTGGGGATTCAGAGTATGCGAGAGCGAGCGGCAATGCTGGGCGGAACGCTGAGTTTCACTTCTCAACGCAAGGGAACCAAGATTCTGGTGCAAGTCCCACTTGCCAGTCAGGACTTTCAGCCCTTGGTGGGACGGAGGAACAGCTGAAATGCCGGCGCGAATACACAAGATCAGAGTCATGATCGTGGACGATCACGCGATCCTCCGCGCCGGACTGAAAATGCTGGTCAATTCCCAGGCCGATATGGAAGTTGTCGCGGAAGCTCCCGATGGAGAGAAGGCGGTTCAAACAGCACGGGAAATGAAACCGGATGTGGCTTTGCTGGACCTCACCATGCCTCGGGTTGGAGGTATGCAGGCGCTGCAGCAGATGACCCGCAACTGCGCCGAAACCCGGGTGCTCGTCCTCACCATGCACGATGACCCGGCATACTTACGATCGGCACTGGCTGCCGGGGCCTCTGGCTATCTATTGAAAAGGGCGGTGGATGCGGAGTTGCTTGCCGGCATACGAGCGGTGCATCGCGGGGGCATATTCCTGGACCCGCGTTTGGCCAACGTTCTTGTCCAGGACGTGCTGAAGAAGAGAGGTAGAAAAGGTGGGCCCGCGGCGGTAAACATTCTGAGCGACCGTGAACTGCAGGTGTTAAGCCTGGTGGCGCGGGGTCACACCAGCGCGCAAATAGCCAAAGAGATTTTTGTGGGTGTAAAAACCGTCGAGACGTATCGTGCACGTTTTGTTGAGAAGCTCGGACTTCGGACGCGCAGTGATGTGATTCGTTTCGCCGTGCAAATGGGTCTATTGACCCCAGAAACCCTGGAGAGTGAGCCGGGCCCCTCAGCTCGGTAGAATTGTGTTTCAGGCTGCCTTTCCGCCCCGATATCGAGTGCACTAGAGACTCTTGTCAGGGTTTCCCGGACAAGGCCCCTCATTATTAGTAGCATCCCCTATACCGCGCCTGTTCCATTTGCAGCAAACTACGTGCAGGTTGCAAAAGTGTACCTACCCGTGGACCAGGTCATAAGCCAGTTAAATGGAGATTCGGAGAACGAAGCGATGAGAACGACATTGAGTGCCTCCCCCCCGAGACCAAATTATGGAATCTCGAAGACTGCGATCAAGAAGTCGCCAGTGGCCTTTGACGGTGAGGCTTTTCTCGCAAAGGCGGGTGTCGGTAAGACGGCTATTCATCTGAATAAGAAAGCGGCCGCATTTTCACAAGGCTCCCCGGCTGACGCTGTCTTCTATATTCAGAAAGGCAAGGTTCGACTCACCGTCGTATCCAAGAGTGGCAAGGAAGCAACGGTCGGCATATTGAGTGAGGGAGAATTTTTCGGAGAAGGTAGCATCGCGGGACAGGCTTTACGAATGGGGTCTGCAACCGCAATGACCGATTGCGAACTTCTGCGTATTGATAAGAAGGCTATGATGCTTGCGCTGCACGGGGAACACAGATTCTCAGATCTGTTTGTAGAGTATCTGCTGGCGCGGAACATCCGATATGAAGAGGATTTAGTGGACCAACTCTTCAACTCCAGCGAAAAGAGGCTGGCTCGGATTCTGCTCCTGCTTGCCCATTTCGGCAAGGAAGGCGTGCCCGAGATTGTAATCCCCAAGATCAGTCAGGAAACCCTCGCAGATATGATCGGCACAACCCGGTCGCGAGTCAGTTTTTTCATGAATCGGTTCAGAAAGTTAGGCTTCGTCGACTATGACGGGAGCGGTCTGCAAGTTCATAGTTCACTCCTCAATATCGTTCTCCACGACTAGTCTCCGGAAAAGCGTCGATCAGCGTCTCCAGCCGTTTGTAGGTTCTCCAGCGCCAATCGCCAGAATGCGGTGTTCCGGTGGCCGCATTCATGAATTGCCCACCAAGAGTATAAAAATATAGCGGATACAATACGCGATACTTGTTGTCGAAGCCATGGACCCGAAACGTACTCCCCGATGGCTGTTAGTTCTTCTGGGCGTTCTTGTGGCCGTTTGTTCCTCTGGCCGAGGACAGTCCATCGACGGTGGAACTGCACACTCCGATGCGCAAATCACGGCGCGGCAGATCGTAAGCGAACCGACCGGAGCCAGCCGCTGCCAGTTCTGCCATGCTTCCGAAGTCGAGGGGTACGCACGATCCGCGATGGCGCACTCCTTGCGCCGTGCGGCGCAGGAGCCGGAGGGCACGGTAAATACGCCCAACGCAAAGATCACGATGTATTCATCGTCGTATGCATCATCGACGGGCTATTGGCAGCGCCTGCAGAGTGGTGGAGATGTAACGAACTACCGCATTGATTACGTGATTGGTTCCGGCATCCACGCCTCCGGCTACCTGCTTGACGTGGCCGGTCATCTGTTCCAATCTCCGGTCGCTTACTACGCGAGTCGCCATGCCTATGACTTGGCGCCGGGATACGAGGGATTGGCCAATCCGGATTTCACTCGACCGGTCGCCGAAGGATGTCTCTTCTGCCATTCAGGAACTGCGTTACATGTTCCCGGCACATCGAACCAATATCGCTCTCCGGCATTTTCGGCGGAAGCGATCACGTGTGAGCGTTGTCATGGCTCGGCTGAGAAGCATCTCAGCGATCCCAGAGCGGGCACGATCATCAATCCGGCGAAGCTGGAACCTGCCGCTCGCGACAGCATCTGCGAGCAGTGTCACTTGTTAGGAGTTGGCAGGGTGCTGAATCCGGGAAAGAAATTTGGCGACTTTCGGCCAGGACAGAGCCTGGAAGATGTTTTCACCACCTACCGAAATGTCGCGCCACCCGGTGCGGGCGCCGAGAAATTTAAGGTCATCAGCCACGTGGAGCAACTCGCGAGAAGCATTTGTGCCCGCAAGAGCGATGGCCGGCTGTGGTGCGGAACCTGCCATGATCCGCATAACAAGCCCGTGGAGCCGGTCGAATTCTTCCGGTCAAAATGCCTTTCCTGCCACATGGAAAAGTTTCCCGGCTCTCATCCGGATAAACAGAGTAATTGCATCAGTTGCCATATGCCTCGACGTGACGCCAAGGACGGAGGACATACGGCATTCACCGATCATAGAATCCAGCGACGTCCCGAGGCGCAACAAACTCTTTCGCAAGATATAGGCGAAGATATGGACATTGCTGCCTGGCGCGAGCCAGCGCCTGATTTGCAGAAGAGGAATCTGGGCATCGCCTACGTAAATGCAGGCGCGGAACGCCGCTCCCCGCCATTTGTCGTTCGCGGTTACCGCATGCTGACGGAAGTGCAAGACCAGTTCTCCGCCGACAGCGCAGTCTTCACAGCCATGGGTACGGCACTGCTCCTGGGAAAACAATCGACGGAGGCGGAGCTGGCTTTCGAGCGCGCCCTGCAACTCGATCCGGGGTCGGCTACAGACGAGACAAACGCGGCGTCGGCGTACCTCCAAGCTGGGGATATCGATAAAGCGGTGGCGCACCTGGAGCGGGCCGTGACGATTGATCCGCTACATCTGCCTGCGGATATGCCGCTGATCGATCTTTATAAGCGGCAGGGAAATGCGGCGAAAGCTGCGGAGTTGGCCGACAAGGTCAGCGCGGCCATGGACATGGATCGGCCTTCCGACGAAACCGGGGAAGGAATTTTGCAAAGCAGTTCGCCCGCAGTGGCCGAGGCGGTCTTCAAAAACATCCAGGTGCTCAAGGGTATTTCTTCTGATCAACTGATTCCTGCCATGAAATTCATTACTGCCTCACTTGGGGTGGGATGTAACTATTGCCATGTGCAGGATCATTTCGACAAAGACGACAAGAAGCCAAAACAGATCGCGCGCGACATGATGCGAATGATGTTGGCCATTGATAAAGACAGTTTCGCCGGTAATCGGGAAGTGACTTGCTACTCCTGCCATAGAGGTTCGCTCAAACCGGAGGGCATACCGAGTGTTGGGGGCGAGGTGCCGCCGATGCTCCAAACGACGGCGACTCCGGCAGAGGAAAAGCTTCCCGTCAACATGCCTACCGCAGACCAACTCATTGACAACTACATCCGTGCACTCGGCGGAGCGGACGCGATCGCGAAGATCACCAGCCGACAGGAGCAGGGCACGACAACTCTGAATGGAAAAGTCGTCCGCATCGAAGTTTTCGATCAGGATCCGGACAAGCAGGCCGTGATACGGCACATGCCGTCAGGGGACAACATGACCGTTTTCGATGGCCATGAGGGATGGTCGAGCATGCCGGGGCAGCCTGTACGTGCTATGCATGGAGCGGACCTTGATACCGCTCAGATCGACGCGGACCTGCACTTTCCCTTGCACATAAAACAGAAGTTCGCTGATCTGCGAGTGGAATATCCGGAAAAGATTGGCGACCGGGAAGCTAATGTGATTTCTTGTAATAACGTGGGGCGGCCGGCGATGAGACTTTATTTCGACGAACAGTCAGGGTTGCTGGAACGCCTCGTGGAATTTGCCGAGTCTCCGCTCGGACTCGTTCCCACCCAAATTGACTTCGGCGATTATCGGCTCGTCGACGGTGTGGAGACTCCATACCGCTGGACGGTTGCTGGACCCAGCGAGAGCTCGACCATCCAACTGGAACAGATCCGTCAGAATGTTCCGATCGATGATGACAGGTTTGCCAAGCCCACATCTCCAGCGGCGGGAGTAAAGCCGTCGCGACCGTAACCGCGGCGGCTCAAGAATGGTGATCCACGTTTAGGTGATCCGGGTTCAGCGCCTATATCCGTGTTTGGAGTGAACGTGGCTTCGGTCTTGTTGCTGGGCAATGAGAAGCTACTTCGGTTCCGTGATCCGCAGCGTTTGATTTTCGTCAATCCCGGTTGTCAAAATCTGTTTGCGCCCCGACGGCCAATCGACCTCTACCCGGTCAATCTTGTTAACCTCCCCGAGACCGAAGTACAGCGGGAGAACACTCTGGGCCAGATAACCGGACTTGCCATCGTTGTACTTGGTGTAAGTTTGGCCGCCGGCGCGCACTCGCACCGTTGCACCGAGTCCGTTACGATTTGAACTGGTGCCTTCAAGTATGATCTTCAGCCAGTGAATTTTCTTACGCTGTGCGAGATCGCTGACCAGCACCTGTGGTTCGGAATTGAAATCGTTGGTCACGATGTCGAGGTCTCCGTCGTTATCCAAATCGAATATGACGGAAGAGCGGCTGGAACGTGGCGCCATGACGATGGATTTGCCGCTCTGGCCGACGCAAACTTTGCTATCCAGTTTTTGCTGCGCCAGCCGCTCTTGCGGGTCAGAACAGTCGATTTCAAACCATGGAGTGTAGAGGCTCTTGCGCGGCTCGATTCCAAGAACGAACTCGGCATCGTCAAATTTTTTTCCGCGGTCGTTCAATAACAGGGAATTGATGCCGTAGCGATAGGGATAGCTCATGCCGGACGCGATGAAGATGTCATCCCATCCGTCGGCGTTGAGGTCTCCAACGCTGGGTCCCCACGGCCAGTACGTTTCTGCTCCCAGACGATCGGAAACCTCTTCAAATTTTCCGTTGCCCAAGTTGTGATAGAGAGCATTTCCCCAGATGTAATCGGATTTCGTGCCTTGGATATAGGAATCGGACCAGGTGATGTTCGATTTATTCTTTTCGTTTTCCGGGCCCGGTTCATCGCTCATGTCGGAGTGCATGTCGACGATAAACAGATCCATGAGGCCGTCATTGTCGTAGTCGAAGAATTTGATTCCCATGGCGCCCCAGGGAGTTTTCGGGAAATACTGGTCCGTTTTCTCGATGAACTTTTTGCCGGCCTGATTTTCGTAATAGTGGCTGTGTCCCTGCATGTTGAGGAAGAAGATGTCGGGCCAGCCGTCGCCGTTCACGTCAGCGAATGTGGCATCGCCGCACCAACCATGCGGTTTCAAACCAACTTCGGCGGTCACGTCTTTGAACCGGTGGTGTCCCATATTTTTGTAGAGGATGGGGTACTCGTAACGGTCGGGGTGAAGGTGTCCGTCGAAAGCGCTGGGGATCGCGACGTATTCGCCATCCGGCCCTTTTTCGTCATAGGTGTACTTGCCGACATTGCAGACCAGGAGGTCGAGCAGACCATCATTATCGTAGTCGAAGAAGAATGCGCCCGAAGAGTGCGCGACCAGCCCCAGACCTGCTTCCTGGGTAATGTCTTTGAAATGCCCATGGCCGTCGTTTTTGAAGAGCGCATTTCCGCCACGAACAGTGGTGACGAAGAGGTCCTGGGTGCCGTCGTTATCGACATCGGCGAAGGTGGCGCCCACGCTGATGCGGCCTGGTAATCCGACGCCCGCTTCCTGAGTGATGTTCTTGAACTTGCCGCCACCGAGATTTTTCCAGAGTTCGTTTCCGCCAACTTGATTCACAAAGTAGATGTCATACAGCCCATCGCCGTCGACGTCCGCAACCGCGACTGCGCTACCATGATCGTAGTGGCCCATCCGCATGTGCTTGGTGATATCGTCGACGGCGTGGTAGGTGAACGTGATGCCACTTTCCTTAAGCTTGTCGGCGAACTGGAATTGGTAAAAGACCCTAAACTGCTTCGCGGCCTCAAGCTGGGCCTTCTTTCGGGCAGGAAGAGAATCCCTTCCCATATCGTCTTCGGGATAGCGCTGGCGGACTCCGGAATCGCTGGCGACGCCGGTCAGGAGGAGAACTGCAACCAGAAGTAGCCGTTGGGCAAGAATGAGCAAACGATTTCTCCAGAACCACATTTGGTCTCCTGGCAACGGATTGTACTGTAGCCGATTTACCGCCTCCAATGAGAAAATTGCTTGCAAGCAATTCGGTGGATGGACGAACGTAGCAGTCCTTCGCCGGGCAGGGCCTTATGCGGGGAAATATTTTCCAGAAGCACGCTGGTGCCGAGTGAAGCGAGAGATGATTGCACGTATGCGTTTCCTCACTTGGCTTGGTTTGCTTGCTGCGATCCTCATCGCTGGTTGTTTGCTCGCTGGTCAGACCGCGAAGGAACAGGTGGGAGCCATTACTTCCGCGTTGCAGGTGGGGCAATTCGACAAGGCACTGCAATTGCTTCAGCCCGAACTGCAGCAAAGCCCCAAGAATCCGCAGTTGTGGACCTTGCGCGGCATTGCTTTTTCCGGCAAAGGAGACAAAAGGGAAGCGCTCGGCGCCTTCCGCCACGCGCTGGAGAATTCGCCGGATTATCTGCCCGCATTAGAAGGGGCGGCGCAGATCGAGTACGAGAACGGGGGGAAAGACGCGGGTGCGCTGTTGCAACATATCCTGCAGTTGCGTCCCGACGAGCCGACCAGTCATGCCATGCTAGCCGTGTTGGCTTACCGGAGCGGCGACTGCAAAACGGCAGTTGCTCACTTTGACGAGAGTGGTTCGCTGGTGGAATCGCAACCCGGGGCATTGCAGGCGTACGGCGATTGTCTGGTGCGGCTGAAGGAAAACGAGAAGGCGATTTTGATCTTTAGTCGCGCGTTGGCGCAGTCGAACTCCGATGCCAGTGTTCGTTATCGGCTCGCATCGGTCCAGATGATGGCGCAGCATTCCAAAGATGCGATTGCGACATTGCAGCCCCTGCTGCAGAAAGAGCCGGCGGATGCCAATGTCCTCGACCTGGCAGCCTCCGCGTACGAAGCGGATGGAAATACTCCAGAGGCGGTTCGTCTTCTTCGGCAAGCGATTCTGATGGATCCCCACAATATCAACCTCTATCTCGACTTCGCCAACATTTCGATTGACCACCAGTCCTTCCAGGTCGGCGTGGATATGATCGATGCTGGACTTAGAGCGGAGCCGAAGGCGCCGCCGCTGTATGTAGCGCGCGGCGTTCTGCATGTACAGCTGGCGCAATACGACAAAGCGGAGGCTGATTTCGCGACCGCCGACACGCTTGATCCTCGTCAGTCGATGGGATCGGCTGCTGAAGGGCTGGCCGCCGTGGAGGAAAACGATCCCGAACGCGCGCTGGCTACGGTTCGATCGAAATTGCTCAAGAAACCGAACGATCCGTTTCTTCTTTATTTGCAAGCTGACATTCTCACGCAACGCGGCCCCGATCCGGGCAGTGCGGAATTTCGCGAAGCCATGACGTCTGCCAAGAAAGCGATTTCGCTCCGCCCTTCGTTGTCGGCAGCGCATGACGTTCTGGCGAAGCTCTACTTGCAGGCAGGACAAAATGAAGCAGCAATAGCGGAGTGCCGCAAAGCTTTGAACAGCGACCCCAAAGACCAAACGGCGCTGTATCACCTGATCCAGGCGCTGCGCAAGAGTGGGCAAACGAACGACATTCCGGGCTTGCTCAAACGGTTGGCCGATCTCCGGATGGAAGGCACCAAGGAAGAAGCCGAACATAATCGCTACAAGTTAGTGGAAGATAAAACCCCTTTCCAGGAGAAAGGAGAAACTCGGCCTTGAGCATTAGCCGCCGCGATTTCGTGCGACTCTTTGTTGGTCCCGCGGTTGGTCCTGTGGCGCTCGTGGCGGCACGACAACTCCGGGCCCAGGGGATAGCAGCGCACACCGTCAAACCGCTGCCGCGAGCCGCGCCGTCGGGGCGTCCCTTCAACGCGCATTTCGTCGATGTCGCAGCAACTGCGGGGCTGCACGAGCCCGTGATATACGGCGGGGTCGAGAGCAAGAAATATATTCTGGAGGCTACTGGTTGTGGATGCGCCTTCATCGACTATGACAACGACGGCTGGATCGATATTTTTTTGTTGTCCGGCACGCGCCTGGAAGGAAATCCCCCGGGCGCGACGAATCGCCTCTACAAAAACAATCGCGACGGAACCTATACCGATGTGACGGAGAAGGCCGGCCTTAAGTCGGTGGGCTGGGCGTCGGGGGTCTGTATTGGCGACTACAACAACGACGGATTCGAAGATATTTTCTGTACATACTTTGGTCAAAATCGGCTCTATCGCAACAATGGGGATGGCACGTTTACTGATGTGACGAAGGTCGCCGGTCTGTGGAACGAACAGCCGCGCTGGGGCGCGGGATGCAGTTTTCTTGACTACAACCGGGATGGGCACCTCGACCTTTTCGTTTCCAATTATGTGCGTTTCTCTTTCGAGCACGCACCGGTCCCAGGTGAGAACGTCAATTGCAATTGGAAGGGTGTCCCGGTTGAATGCGGGCCGCGCGGATTGCCCACGGGGAGACATTCGTTATACCGAAATAATGGGGACGGTACTTTTACGGACGTAAGCCAGCAGGCTGGGATCGCCAGTGCGACCGAGTGCTATGGAATGACGGTGGTCGCCGCGGATCTCGATGAAGACGGCTGGACCGACATTTTTGTCGCCTGCGATTCCACGCCAAGCCTGCTGTTCATGAACAACCATGACGGAACGTTTCGTGAAGAAGGTGTCCTGCGCGGAGTCGCGCTCAGCGATGACGGCATGGAGCAGGCCGGAATGGGCGTAGGGATTGGCGATTTCGATCTGGACGGGCATCTGGATTTGTTCAAGACGCACTTTGCCGAGGATGCCAACGGCCTTTATCACAACGACGGCAAGGGCAATTTCGATGATCTAACCCGGTCCACAAGGGTCGCAGTCGATACCCGCTATGTGTGCTGGGGAGCTGGCATCGTAGATTTAGACAACGATGGCTATCCAGATATTTTTGTGACCACCGGAAACGTCTACCCTGAAGTTGAACGCAAATTGCCGCAATACCCAAATAAAACACCGCGCTCCGTGTTTCGGAATCTGGGCAACCGCACGTTCGAAGAACTGGAGAAAGAAGCTGGCCCAGGAGTGACCGACGCACGCTGCAGCCGCGGATGCGCTTTTGGAGATTTCGATAACGACGGGGACATCGATATTCTGATTGTCAATCTGAATGAACCGCCCTCCCTGCTGCGAAATGACATCAAGGGAAAGCAGAACTGGATCAAGGTTAAGCTCGAGGGAGTTAAATCAAACCGCAGCGCCATTGGAGCGCGCGTGGTGGCTCACTATGGTGGCAAAGCACAGGCGCAAGCTGTGGTGAGCCAGTCCAGTTTCTATTCCTGTAGCGACTCCCGCCTGCATTTTGGACTGGGTGGATATAACGCGGTGGATCTCGACATCTACTGGCCCAATGGTCTGCACGAAAAATATAGAGGGCTTTCGGTGAACCGCCTCTTAACCCTACGAGAAGGCTCGGGGATTGTGAATAACCGAGGCTGGAACCGAGCCTGATCGTCCGCGTGGCTGCCGAGTACGGGTCTCGCTTTGTTGTACGTCGTTTTTGTTGTGTGTGGCAGTAAACGCTTCCCAACGGACGGAACCACGAAAAGTTCTTGACAAGCGGAATTCCTAGTATTTATATATTATGCGCTTGGAGTAAACGTTTGCTCATCGCGCTTCTCCGGCGAAGCGCGCTTGCGGAGGAACCATGCAGGGAAGAGTGCAGCCTCGTCGCGCACTGTGGTTATTGTTTGCTGTCCTTTTCAGTAGCGCTGCGTTCGCGCAGTTCACCGCCAGCATTCAAGGCGTTGTCCAAGATCCCAGTGGTGCGGGTGTTCCAAAGGTGACCATTCGACTGGTCAATGCGAACACTGCAGTCTCCGGCGAAACCACATCAGACAGCGCTGGTAACTATCGCTTCGTGAGTCTCGCTCCGGGTCGCTATAAGATTACCGTCGAGGCGACCGGCTTCGCCAAGACCCAGGTCGACATTGAATTGTTGACGGAGCAGAACCTGGCTCTGCCCATCACGCTCAAAGTCGGCTCGGCTTCTGAGGCGATTACGGTCACGACCGAAGCTCCTGTGGTCGATACCGCGGACAGTCGCACGCAACTCACTCTCGAGAATCGGGCGGTTGCTGAGTTGCCGATCGTTGGACGCAACCTGGTAACGCTGGTGACGATGGCGCCTGGAGTCTCCGGTCTGGGGACAAGCACGTCAGGCAGTCCAGCGTCCGGCGTGGACAACTACTCCACGGAGGAGCAGGTTGACGCCAGCGCCAATGGTCAAGGCCAGAACAATAATCAATACGTTGTGGATGGGCTCGACGTGACCAGCGGAATTCGCCAGGGCGTTTTGAACCTGACCCCCCAGCCTGAGGCGATCCAGGAGACCAGCGTTCAGGTCAACACGTTCACCAGTGAATACAGTCGCGCCGCCGGATTGCAAACCATGTTCACGACGCGATCGGGCACGGACCGATTCCACGGCTCCGCTTCGGATTGGTTCAATTACGAGAAGATGTTTGCTAGTCAACACTACGTGGGTTACCCCTACGCGCCCTTCCATTCCAACAACATGGACTTTGCGATAGGCGGTCCAGTAATTCCGCACAAGAATTTTTTCTTCTACTTTTCGGTGGAGCCCCTGCGCTCATCGTCCAGCGCCGGCGGATCGGTGAACTTCGCGGATCCGGCATTCACAGCTTTTGCGCAAGCCAACTACCCGAGCGCAGTCGGAACCGGACTGCTCACCTCCTACCTGCCTAAAGTGTCGGGCGTCTCCGTCACCTCGACCGCACAAGACATTTTCGGTTCTGCCGCGGGAGGCTGCGGTACGACGGCAGGGCAGAACGGGGTGCCTTGTACTTTGAACATGATCGACACGGGTTCGTTTGGCGGAACGTCGATCCGCAACGGCACGCAATACTTTGCCCGCATCGACAAAGAATTCAAGAACGATCGCATCTACGCCAGCATTTTCCGCACGCTGCTGCTCACAGGCGCTCCGTCGGCCATGCCACAATTCTCGGCCTTGAACAATACATGGCAAGTTGCCGGGCAGGCGTCGTGGACGCACACTTTTTCACCCACCTTGTTGAATGAATTCACCATCGGCCAGAGCCGGGTCGAGGGTGTGCTGGGCAGTGGAGCGCCCGCCACGAGTTACTACGTTCCCTCAATATCGGTGGCCGGCATCAGTGTGGATTCGGGGCAGGCGTTCGGTGTGGGCTTCGCGCAGGGAGATTTTATTCAGCACAACTATCACTGGCGCGACGTTCTGACGCACGTGAAAGGCGCTCACACTCTGAAGTTTGGTTATGAGGGCTGGTATGGCGACGATGTCGAGCCCTTTCAGGGGCCTTGGTCACAACCGAAATTCTCTTTCAACAATCTGCTAACTTTGGCACAGGATAATCCCGCGGTCGAGAACGGAATTTACTACAACCCAGGGACTGGCATGGAGCAATTGTGGAGTTGGGATGCAGCCTCCCGGACTTTTGGACTTTTTGCGCAAGACACGTGGAAAGCCAAGAAGAATCTGACCGTCACTCTTGGCCTGCGCTATGACGACAGCGGCAACCCGTGGTCCAAGAGTCCATCGACCGTCTTCGGAAACTTCTACCTGGGAACCGGCAATACGGAACAAGAGCAAGTCGCGAACGGCTACGCCAAGGCTACGCCGAAAGCTTTACTGCACGCGGTCGACAACTTGTTCAGTCCGCGTATCGGCTTCTCCTGGGATCCTACTTCGAAGGGGGACTGGGTGTTGCGCGGTGGGTTTGGCATCTACAACAACTGGCTGACCCAGGCCAACGTGCAGGAAGAATTCCGCGGCAGCCCGCCGGGAGAGGTGGCACCGACCTTCTACGCGGGCGGAACAGCGTCGGCACAAGCTCCGATTTTCGAACTCGGGAGCAGCAACAAGCCCCCGTTCGGATTTACGTATCCGACTTTCGGGCCAGGGACCGGCGCGACGCCGCAAGCCGGGGGCGGGCTTGACGCTCAAGGAGGGATTGTCGGCGCTGGTTTCGCCATTGGCGCTGTTAATCCGCTCTTGCAATCCCCGAAGGCTGACATCTGGTCCGTAACCTTAGAACGGAAGATCAGCAACAACTTTGCGGCCAGCGTCGGCTACAACGGGTCGCACTCCTACAATATCGTTGGCAACGGCAACTCGATTGGGAACGTCTCCTATGGAGTCGACATCAATGCCTTCCCGGGCGATCTTATGCTGCACAACAGCACAACTCCGACCCGGCTCAATCCCAGCTTTGGTGAGATTACGTACGCCAATAACGACCGCTATGGCAACTACGACGCCGTGATCTTTGATGTTCGGGGGCACTTTGCCCGAGCCTACGTAGATGCTTCCTACACCCGTTCCCGTTCCCAGGATGACTCGCTCTACTATCCCGACTCCGAGGGCCTGAATCCTAAGCAGTATTACGGGCCGTCTATCTTCGACGCGCCCAACCGATTCTCTCTCAGCTTCAACTACCAACTGAGAGGCTTGAATGGCGGGAGGGGAGCGGCGGGTTATTTGACTGGCGGATGGGGAATCAGCGGTACCAGCATCTTCCAGTCCGGGTATCCGGTGACACCCGACAATGTAAACTCCTACCAGCCGGTTTGCGCTAATACCACAGTCGGTGCCCCGCCTTGCCCATCGGCCGCGAACCCGGCTATCGGCTATGGCGCTTCAAGCGGTGACTTCCTCGGAGACGGAGATAATCTCGCCTATCCGGATGTGGCCACTTACAGTCAGTCACATTCCAATAGCGCTTGGCTTACGGGAGCGATTCCTAAGAGCGACTTCTCCGTTCCCACCTTCTCAAACAGTGGCGCGAATGGAAATGAGAAGGCCATGCAGTTCCGCGGACCAAATTTTGCGGAGACGAATCTCAACTTCTACAAAGATAACCGGATTGGGGAAAGAGTTAATTTTCAATTCCGGTTTGAGATGTTCAATTTCTTCAACCGGGCAAACTATGCCAACGCCGATACCAATTTGCCGGACGGGACTTTTGGCCAGGCGACGGGATCCCATGAGCCTCGATTCTGGCAACTCGGCGGCAAGCTTTCGTTCTGAGTTGTCAGGAAAGCAGACAACAAGTCGGCCCGCTTCGCTCGGAGCGGACCGGCTTTCTTTTTCGCTAAAGCGGTGGGTCGAATTTCTCCGGTTGCGTTGAATCACGAAGTACAGGAGCATAGGAGGAAGAGGCGCAGCTCGGCCGACCATGATAGTCCCACATCCGATCCGATGGACCTGCATTCTTCCCGCGTTGACTCTGCTTCTCTGCTGTGTGTTTGCCCAGACGGGAGCGGATTCTGGTCCGATCGCAGAGGCCCTACGCAATAAAGAATTTGAGAAGGCTCTCGAACTGCTTCGCCCGGCGTTGCAGCGGTCCTCTGGGAACGCCGAATTGTGGGCGATGCAAGGTGCGGCTTATGCCGGGGAAGGGCGTAAGCAAGGTGCCCTGGCTTCATTCCGCGCTGCGTTGAAGATTTCGCCCGATTATCTCCCCGCGCTGAAAGGAGCAATCCAGATTGAGTATGAGAGCGGCAGCAAGGACGCAATTCCACTCATCGAGCGTGTGCTTCGCTTGCGCCCCGATGACCAAACCAGCCACGGCATGTTGGCGGTGCTCGAGTATCAGCAGGGAAACTGCGGGGGCGCGGTGATTCATTTTGAGAAGGCCGGCACGCTGTTTGACTCTCGCCCAGACGGGTTGCATGCGTATGCCGCGTGCCTGGTGAAGCTCAGGGAACTCGATAAGGCGTCCCAGGTCTTGCGACAGACTCTTGCACTGAACCCGCAGGACGCGCGGGAGCGCCACTTGCTTGCGGCTGTCCAGTTGATGGCTCACGAACCGCAGGACGCACTTTCCACACTGCAGCCTCTTCTGCAGGGAAGCCATGCGGATGTCGAGGCCCTGGAACTGGCTGCCACGGCGTATGAGGACTCCAAGGACACGCCACAGGCGGTGAGCGTTCTGCGCCAGGCGATTTTGCTCGATCCACAGAATGTGAATCTTTACATGGATTTTGCAAACCTGAGCTCGGCGCATGAATCGTTTCAGGTTGGAATTGACGTGGTGAGCGATGGTATTGGCCAACTGCCCAAAGCGGCGCCGCTTTACCTGGCACGCGGTGTGCTGTACGTTCAGCTGGCCCAGTATGACAAGGCGGAGGCCGACTTTGAAACAGCGCACGAACTGGATCCTCACCAGTCGCTCAGCTCGGCCGCGCAGGGATTACTGGCGGAGCAGGAGAATAATCTGGATGGTGCGCTGGCGACGGTGCAAACCAGACTGGCACAGAAGCCGAATGACGCTGTTATGCTCTACCTTCGTGCGGACTTCCTGTCGGAGAAGGGTGTCGAGCCGGGTACACCGGAATTTCAATTGGCCATGCGCTCGGCCCGGCAAGCTGTCGCCTTGCGACCGAACCTGAGCGGCGCTCGAACGGTGTTGGCGAAACTCGATTTGCAAGCGGGCCGCTACCAAGAGGCTGTCGAGCAGTGCCGGAAGGCTCTGGCGCAAGATCCGAAGGACCAAACTGCCTTGTATCACCTGATTCAGGCACTGCGGAAATCAGGGGACAAAGTGGAGATCCCTGATCTGCTGAAACGTCTGGCGGAACTTCGTAAGCAAACTGCGCATGAAGAAAGCCAGCGCTACCAGTACAAATTGGTGGAAGAGGACTCTCAACCCAAGTAGCTGGCACCTGCGCAGGATACGACCCTCGCTACGAGTCAGCTTTTCAGCAATACGTAGGTGCTGTAACTCTCCTTATCGATGTTCATGAACGGACGCATGGTTACGCTACTTCCGTCGGCTGCAGTGGCGATCCAATCTCCGGTGGCGTTGTTTGCGAGCTTGGCTTGCAGCAATGCGTTGCGATCGAAGCTGGGCTGCGAATCGGCGATGGCGAATAGCATCAGCGGACCTTGCAGCAAGGCGACCAGGTTCGGATGATTCTCATCCACAGTTTCCAGCCGAGTCGGCATAGGGAGTTCGAGTTCGACGCGATCGCCGTCTTTCCAACTGCGCCGGATGCTGGCGAAGGTGCCTGGCTGCACAGGATCTGAAACTCGACTGCCATTGACGGAAAGGATTGGGTTCGGTGCAGCCCAGCCGGGAATACGGACATAGAGAGTGTAGTCCGTGGGCTGCGAAGCTGACACTTGGATCTGAATTCTGTTATCGAAGGGATACTTCGTTTCCTGCTTTAGTCCGCAGCGGCTGCTGCCATTGTTCCATTGCACCTTCGACGGCGTGAAGAGATTTACATATACGCCATCGGCTGCCCGAAGATACGTGCTGACGTGGTAGTCGGCGGCAAGTTGCGGGAATGTGCCCGAGCAGCATGGCCATTTGTCTTGATACCAAACTTTTTTGCCAGTCCTGGCGTAGTCGGAGTAATAGAACGAAGTGCCATCGGCCTGAATGGGCCAGGCTCCGAGAATTGTGTTGTAAAGCACTCGCTCCATGCTGTCGCCGTAGCGCGAATCTTTGGTGGTACGAAGCAAGTAGCGTGTGATCTTGAAATGACCATAAGCACCGCACGGGGTTTCAAAGCTGGCGTGCGTGGAGGCGAGACTGTCGCCCAGTTGCCCACGACCGGGTTCTCCAAATGCTTCGTCGGGGCCCCAGCCGCCGGTAGCGAAGCTTTGTGTCTTCACCAGCATCTCGAACCCATTCTTGGCGGCCTTCAAATATTTTTCGCTTCCTAGTGTGATGTAGGCCTGCATCGCGGAACTGAAGGCATTCACGTGGCTGTAGGCGTGTTCGAAGGGCAATACGTTGTTGCCTTCAGCGAGGGGATTGAAGTAGGTGTCATCTTCAAGATATTTCTTCGCCATATCGCGGTAGAAAGTGTCACCGCTGCGCTGATAGGCGAGAAATAGATTTTCGGGAAGAGTGTAAGTCTCGTCCCAGGTAAAAGATGTGTCTTTGTGCGGGCGGGAGCGCTGTTCTTGTCGTGAAAGTGCTTTCTCGGGTAGATAGGCGACAATGGCGTGGGTCAGCTTTTCGTGAATATCCATCGCCAAGGGATCCTGGGCGAACTCGTGGGCGTCGATCAGGCCGCAAGAAAGCTTGTCGTAGGTGTACGCGGGCAGCCGATAGCCCGCGAAAAACTTGGCCTTGGGATCGAGCGTCTCTCCGTAGCCTTTCACCAGGCGATGGACTTTCGCCTTCGTAGGTTCATCTCCCGTGACTGCATAGGCGCGCGCCAGCCCAGAGAGATATTGTCCGAAGCTGTGGCCAGCGATGAAGCCATGAAAGTCATTGCGCTCGAGGCTGAATCCGGTGAGGTCGTACCAGCCTCCCATGTCTTCGCCAGGCGCAGGCAAGCCGGCAACCTGCCGGAAGACTTTGAGCAGGCGGTCGTCGTCGAGGTTCAGGAAGCGGGCATGGTTTTCTTCGAACTGGCGTTTCATGGGGCCGTCGAGCAGTTCCACCTCGGAATAGGCAAACGTCTCGAGCGGAGTGTGAACCGCGACAGTCCCTTTGTCCACTGCGGCCCACGCGGGAACGATACGAGTCGCGCAAGCCGCTGCGGTGGTAGCGGTAACTGCTTTCACAAAGGTTCTGCGGCTGACGTGGGAAGACATCAATAGACCTCCATAACAATACCATTAGGGCAGCAAACGTTTACCAACTCAGCTTCCGCCTGCAGCTGTTGTTTTGTCAACTTAATCTCTGGATCAACCGTGTTTCAGCGCATCATCGATTTCGGACATGTCGCTCGGGAGCAGCCGGAACTCTACTGCTCCGATGATGCCCAGGACTTGTTTTACGCTGCGGAAGCCGACGATCGCGCCGGTTACTGCAGGATTGTTCAGAGTCCAAGCAATCGCTACTTCTCCCGGCGTGCGCCCATGCCTATTTCCGATTTCACGCAGGCGCTCCACTAGTTTTAGATTCCTGGAAAGCAGTGGTTCCTGAAAGTTTGGGAGATTTCTACGCCAGTCCTCTGCTTCAAAGTTTGCCACCCGCTCGCGGGTCATAGCCCCGGTTAGAAGGCCGGCGGACATCGGCGAATACGCGATGACTCCAATCTTGTTTTGTGAGGCGAAAGGCAGGATTTCTTTCTCGATCTTGCGGGTGACAATCGAATAGGGTGGCTGTAACGATGTGATTGGGGCAATGGTTTGCGCCCGTTGCATTTGCGAAACACTGAAGTTGGAAACACCGATATAGCGGACCTTGCCTTCTTCCTGTAGCCGTGCTATCTCGCCCCAGCCTTCCTCAATGTCGGCGTCCGGCTCGGGCCAGTGGATCTGATAGAGATCGATCACATCAGTCTGCAATCGGCGCATGCTGTCTTCGCATTCGCGCCGAATCGACTGAGCCTTGAGGGACGCGCGAACGGTTCCGTCTCTGTCCCAGACGCGTTCGCACTTGGTGAATAGATATGGCTTTGACGTGCGCCCCTTCAGTGCGCGCGCGACTACTTCCTCCGAATGGCCGAGTCCATAAAGCGGAGCCGTATCAATCCAGTTGAGGCCGTGATCTAACGCGGCGTGAATGGCGGGGACAGAGTCGTCCTCGTTTTGCGGTCCCATGCTCCCGTTCCAGCCACCTCCACCAATGGCCCAGGCGCCAATTCCGAGAGTTGTAATGTGGAGGTCGCTATTTCCGAGTCGGCGTGTTTCCATGAAAGTCCCCTAAAGCGTTGGGATATGAAACGAAACATGGATCTCAATCTGTGAAAGCGCTTGCTAGTGTATACGCAGAACGCTCCTTGCGCCCACCCCCAAAAACTGATGGTTCGAGTTGCGCTCACTTGCTTTGTACTATGCCTGGAAAGCACTCACCTAAGGGACCAGTCTGGTAACTGTGATTCGCGCTTCCGACGTTTGGAGATCTCGGCTTCCGGTCTCGATGGAGATCCTGGCATCGGAAAGGATTCATTTCGTAGCAGGGGCCAAAAAGCTCGGCGACCGAGGTTCATAAGCTACTGATCTATTGAGTGTTATGTTGCTCCTTTTTTTCCTTCGCATGGAGGGGTTGAGCAATCGGCATGAAGATCTCAGACGGGCTTCAGCGGACATTCTCCGTACGGGTTTTATCTCACGCGGCCAGAGTGTTCGCGTCTCTGCGCAAGCGCGGTCGAGACGGTCCAAAAAATGCTTGACAGCCCCTTTCTGAGGAGAATATAAGCTATTTCAATTAGGTGGGAAATCGTTTACTCATTCACTCGCACCCCGTTGTGGGAGGAACTATAGTGGCTAGCACGAAGTCTCGCCTTTTACGGTGGTCCCTTCTGTTTGCGCTGTTTCCTGCTCTCCCCGCTTTTGCCCAGTACAGCAGCAACGTGCAGGGTGTGGTTTCGGATCCTGCAGGCGCCGCTATCAATGGAGCATCCGTTGTATTGCGCAACCTGGATAACGGGGTCACGGCCACGACCACTACGAGTGATTCTGGAAATTACCGCTTTAGCAGCCTTTCCCCGGGCAACTATGCACTGGCCGCCGAGGCCAAGGGTTTCAGAAAAACGGAATCTAACTTCGCGCTCAACACCTCGGAGACGAAGGGTATAAATCTGGCTTTGCCGGTCGCCAGCGCCCAGCAAGCGATCACCGTTGAAGTGAATGCTCCGTTGGTGGACACCGATGACAGCCGCCTGCAGGCGACTCTGTCAGCCGATACCGTTCGAGATCTGCCTTCTGCGAATCGTAACCTTTGGGATATCTTGGCCGTCACACCCGGCGTGGTGGGCGTAGGCACGCGTCTGGCTGGAGAAGCCCCCGGTGGTTTGCCCGACAACTTTGGAACTCAAACTCCGCAAATCAGTGCCAACGGACGCAGTTACACTGGCAACGTTGTCATGGTTGACGGCCTGAATGTTACCAGCCCAGTGCAAAACGGCAACATCATTCTTGCGCCGATCCCGGATGCGGTGCAGGAGGCCTCGCTGCAGACCAACTCATGGTCGGCAGAAGACAATCTGGGCAGCTCAATCCTGATTCAGGTGACCACAAAGTCAGGGACGAACCAATTTCACGGTACGGGCAGTCTGTTCTTCGCGAATCAAGATTTGCAGGCGACACCGGACTTTGTCTCAGGACCAGCTTTGCCTTACGCCCGCAAGGATCTGGTAGGTGCGCTCGGTGGGCCGATTCGTAAAGGGAAGACTTTCTTCTTCGCGGATTTCGAAAAGCTCTGGTCAACTGTGCCGGGTGCGACGGGGCAACAGTTGTTTGAGGACCCGGCGTTTGTTCAATGGGCGCAAACAAATTATCCCAACACAGTCGGGACGCAGGTTTTGGCTGGATGGCCCGCCACGAATCTGTTTGGCGGCACTCTTGCGACAAACGCCAATGGCCAGCCAGAAACAGCTCAGAACTATCTTCCTGCGGGCTTATGCGGTACAGCAGGAGCGCCTGCGTGCAGCCTTGCGATGGTGGATACCGGCAGTTTCAACGCCAGCGAATACTACAACGCTCTGCAATACAACTTCCGGCTCGACCAGTACTTCACCGATAGGGATCGGTTGTACCTGAGCTACTACAACGATTCCTTCGACCAGCAACAGAAGTCTCCCCGTCCGAGGCTGAACGCGCTGGATATCATGCGAAATCGGTACGCTCAAATCGACTTTACCCACACGTTTAATTCCAGCCTCCTGTGGGAATCGAGCTTTGCTTTTGCCAGTGTGGGTGGCGCCAATGGTCAGGACGCCAATTTAGCCGTGCCGAACGTTAGCGTCGCCGGCAATCTCACGGGGTGGCCGGTTGGAGGTGGATGGGGACCGGGTGAGTACAGAGGCCCCATGTACAACTGGCGTTCGGTGTTGAGTTGGGTTCGTGGTAAACACACTTTGAAGTTCGGCTATGACGGTGCCCGGGGCATCGAGCACGGTGACTTTACTCCGGACAACGTTCGTCCGGGCTTCACGTTCAACAACCTGCTTGACCTTGTGCAGGACAATGTCTTCCAGGAATCGGTGGGTGCCTACAATCCGCTCACCGGGCTAGCTGGAACGGTGCAGTATGGCGGCCAGGAGAATCCTTTTGGCTTTTTTGCTCAGGATGACTGGAAGGTGAAATCGAATCTTTCCCTGACGCTTTCCATGCGCTGGGACGATTTTTCCAACCACACTCCTTGGGGAAACAGCAACTTCCAATTTAGCGCTCTGAACCTGGGAACGGCGGGTACCTTCAATGAGCAGGTTCAATACGCCACGGTCGGCACTGTCCCAGCCGTATTTGCCAGCGCCATGAAGAATATCTTTAGCCCGCGGATCGGTTTCGCCTGGGATCCAACGAAGAATGGTCGGTGGGCCGTGCGCGGCGGAGTCGGTGTTTATCATGACTGGATCGCGATGGGCCAGACCATCGACCAAACGCGCAACAATCCTCCCGGAGTGTTGAGCGAGACTTTCACAGATGTCGCACCGACGGTAAATGGCGTACCCGGTCAACCGCTGGGCAACTACTTTGCCATTGCACCATCCGGGAACTACCCGTGGGGATTTGTTCTGCCACCGATTCCGGCAGGGAGTTTGAATGCCGCGGGCGGGATTGCAGGGGTGCCGACCAATGTTGACTCCCTTGATCGAAATATGAAGGCGCCTCTCGCCGTGAATTACGTCATTGGTTTCGAGCACCAGTTGCCAGGAAACCTGGTGGCGGGAGCCAATTATTCAGGTTCGCGCAGCTACAACGGCCTCACGGGAGCGGATGTGAACCGCTTACCCGGCGACGTGAGTTTTTCGGGGGCCGCGGGCAGCGTTGTGGAGGCATTCAACCGCCCGAACCCCAACTTTGGACAAATCATCTACGTAAACAATGCCAATCAAGCTACCTACAATGCGATGATTCTTTCAATTCGTGGGAGGGCTGGACATCGGGGAAACTTCCAGGCCTCGTACACTCTCTCCCATGCCAAGGACTATCCTGAAGCGAACACTCGTTTCGATCAGGACGGCCAGGACGGCGGTGCGAATATCCCCGATCAGAATGCTTATTTTAGCTATTACGGGGATGCTAATTACGATGTGCGGCAGCGCCTTTCATTCTCGGGTTTGTACAATCTGCCGGGGATGAAGAGTGGCATTGGGAGGATATTCACCGATGGCTGGGAGGTGTCCAGCATCATCGCTGTCCAAACGGGCACTCCATTCTGGGTGATTGATAACCGTCCGCCGGACGTGATGTGCAATCAAGGTGGCACGCCGACTCCATGTTCCAGTGCTGCAGCCGGGAGTCCCGTGATTACACCGAATGTGCTGGCGCCGGACAGCGGTGACTACACCCTTAGCGGAGTCGATTACAGCGTGCCGGACCTACCCAGCCAAAACTTTAGCGGGTCGCATAGCCGTTCGTCCTACATCAACGGAATATTCACAGCTGCCGATTTTCCACGGCCGGCTCAAGGGACGGAAGGCAACGAGCCGCGCAACATCTACCGCAACCCGGGCATGTTCCAGGCGGATGCGAGCCTCTTGAAGAACAACCACCTGCCCTGGCTCGGGGAACAAGGCAACCTGCAGTTCCGCTTTGATTTTCTCAACCTTTTTAATCACGGCAACCTGGGCGATGTGGATCCCAATATGGCGGATGGTACCTTCGGCAAAGTTACGGGCACCCTCAACCCTTACGACGCCAGAAAGATTGAGCTGGGCTTGAGGGTATCGTTCTAGGTGGGTTTGAGAGGGATATGGGATGGCGAGCCGGAGGGTCGTACTTCGGCTCGCTAGTTTTTTGCAGATCTTTTTGCAGACGATAGGGTACGAACTACGTGCTGCGGTCACGTATTGCTTTCGGTCTTAGAGTTTTCTCGCAGACTGAAAGGGGCGTTTCACGGCGAGCGCGTTAACAGAGTAGACTTTTGCAGTTCAGCTGCAGTTCAGAGATTGAGGGACCCATGAACCGGTTTTCCACCTCCAGACGCCGCTTTCTTAAACAGGCTTCCAATGCCGGCTTGGCATGTTCGGCGACGGCGCTATTCGGGAACTCGTTAGTATCTCGTGGCCTGGGACAGGCCGCTTCCTCCGGCAACGCCAGCGCAACTGCCCGTGTTTTCGTCGACTCTAGACGAACCATCGCGCCTCTCGATCGCAATCTTTTCGGCTCGTTCCTCGAGCATCTTGGCCGGGCAATCTACGAAGGTGTATACGATCCCGGTTCCAAGTTGTCCGATTCGAACGGATTCCGGAAAGACGTTCTGAACGAAATCCGGCAACTTGGCGTTCCGATCGTTCGCTATCCGGGAGGAAATTTTGTTTCCGGCTATAACTGGTTGGATGGCGTCGGTCCCAAGAAAGACCGGCCGCGCGTTCTGGATAAAGCTTGGGACACCATTGAATCGAACCAGTTCGGAACCAACGAGTTTCTCGCTTGGTGCAAAGCTGCGGGCACAGAGCCCCTCATGGGGCTGAATTTAGGGACGGGGACGGCGGAAGAAGCCGCAGCGTTGGTCGAGTACTGCAACGTCGATAAAGGCACAAAATGGAGCGACCTGCGGCGTCAGCATGGCATTTCCGATGCTTACAAAGTGCAGCACTGGTGCTTGGGCAACGAAATGGACGGCCCGTGGCAGATCGGGCACATGTCAGCCACCGAGTATGGCCTGAAGGCCGCGGATGCGGCGCGGCAGATGCGGTACGTGGATCCCTCGCTCAAGCTGATCGCTTGCGGCTCAAGCGGTCCGCTTATGCCGACATATCTTGAATGGGATCGCGAAGTGTTGGAACAGTGCTATCAGTATGTCGATGGTCTCTCGCTGCACCGCTACTTTGGCAACAACGAACGAGATAGCGGCGGCGACACTTCAAAATATCTGGCCCTGAATCTAAGCATGGAGCGCCAGATCGCCGAGACGATTGCAGTCTGCGATCTGGTTCGCGGGCACAAGCGATCTCCAAAAAAACTGTGGCTGTCGTTTGACGAATGGAATGTCTGGTACCGCACGACCACTGGAGACACCGTGGACGGGCACCGGCAGGAAGCCCCACACTTGCTGGAAGAGGTCTACAACCTGGAAGACGCGCTGCTGGTCGGGGGACTCATCAATTCATTGCTGCGCAACGCGGATCGGGTAAAGCTAGCCTGCCTTGCGCAGTTGATCAACGTAATCGCTCCCATCATGACGGACGCGAACGGAATCCTGCAGCAAACCATCTACTATCCGTATAGCTGGGCGTTGCAATTCGCCAGAGGCACGGTGCTGAATCTGCTGGTGGAGTCGTCCACTTATGAAGTCTCCGGTTTAGACCAGGTAGGGCATGTGGACGTCGCGGGTTCATTGGATCGCAACGACAGCAAGCTCTCGCTCTTTATTTTGAACCGCGATCTGTCGAAGGCTCACGATGTGGAAGTGGTGTGGGAAGATGCGGTGCCTGCCCGTGTGATCTCGGCATCAGTGCTGACCGGCGACGATCTGAAGGCTACAAACACGTTTGCAGCTCCACGACGAGTTGTGCCGCAGGCTTTTTCGGCGCCAGCCAGCAGCGAGGGGAAAACGAGATTTGAGGTTCCGGCGCACTCTTACACAGTGATTCAATGGTCGCTATAGAAACAGGGGAATCGATATGGCTGAGAGAGGGACCATTTCACGTAGACAGTTCGTCACCGCGGCGATGTCGGCGGCCGCCATCTCATCGCTGCCCGCCCATTCCGTGCTTGCTGAGGTCGGAGCCGGAGGGAAAGCCATGCCGCAAACTCAAGTGGCGCTGACGGACTCGCCCGGATGGAAGGACCAGGGCGTCGAAAATCTCGCGAAGTCGCCTCATGCCAAGCTGAGAGATATTCCGGTGCATGCAGTCACCATCACCGGCGGTTTCTGGGGACAGCGCCGCGAGATCAACGTGACAAAAAGCATCCCCACCATGCACGACCTGCTGGAAGCGAACGGCCGGATGAATAACTTCCGCCGTCTCGTGGGCAAGAGCACAGCCACGCAAAGCGGTCCTGTATTTTCCGATTCCGATGTTTATAAGTGGACCGAGGCGGTGGGGTTCGTGCTGCAATCGGGGGATCGTCCTGAACTTCGCGCGAGCGCTGAGAAACTCATCGACGAAGTAGTCGTTGTTCAGGAACCGAGCGGCTATCTGAACACCTATTATCAGGACGACCGCAAGTCTTTACGAATGCTTCCGCAAACCCAGTCGACCGGTCATGAGTTGTACAACATCGGGCACATGCTGCAGGGCGCCATCGCTTACTATCGGGCGACCGGCGATCGCAAACTGCTGGATGCCGGCATTCGTTTCGTCGACGATTTCTTGATTCCGAATTACGGTCCCGCGCCGAAGAAGCCTATTGTTTCCGGCCATCCTGAAATCGAGATGGGATTAATTGAGCTCTACCGCATCACTGGCGACAAGCGGCAGCTCGATCTTGCAAGCTACATTCTGCAGGGAGACGCGCGCATCGAGTTACCGGAGCGCCGCACCATTTACATGTTCAGTGGAACTCCGTTTACTGCACGGACCAAGATGCAGGGACACGCGGTCCGAGCGATGTACGCGTGTTGCGGCGCCACCGACTATTACCTGGAGACCGGCGACGCCGAGTATTGGAAGACGCTGAATCTTCTCTGGAACGACATGACGACCACCAAGATGTACGTCACTGGTGGGGTTGGTTCCAGATCTGACGGCGAAGCGTTCGGGGACGCTTACGAATTGCCAAACTTCCGGGCTTATGGCGAGAGCTGCGCTGCCATCGGCAACATGATGTGGAACTGGCGCTTGCTTGCCGCGACGGGCGATGCAAAGTTTACCGATGTCATCGAGCGCGCTCTATACAACGGAATCAATTCGGGGATGTCGCTCGACGGCACGCTCTACTGCTATCGCAACCCGCTGGCGTTCGATCCATCTACTGGAGACAAAATCCGCAATCCCTGGTACGACGTGACCTGTTGTCCGCCGAACCTCGAGCGCACGTTCGGATCGCTCCCGGGGTATTTCTACAGCACCAGCGCAGACGGAATCTACGTGCATCTCTACGACAATTCAGAACTCAACTGGGGATTGGAGAATGGCGTTGGTCTCAAAGTCGCACAGAAGACGAATTATCCATGGGACGGCAACGTCGAAATTACGGTGACGCCTGCCGAACCATCGGAGTTCACGTTTTATGTGCGCATTCCCGGCTGGGCCGATCACGCACAAGTGGCCGTGAATGCCAAGGACCTGACGGGCGCAACTCCGGGAGCGTATCTTCCGATCCGGCGCCGCTGGTCGCCGGGCGACGTCATCCGGCTGAAAGTGGAAGTCATACCCCAGGTCATCGAAGCGAATCCCCGCGTGGCAGATGACACGGGGAGGGTCGCGATCCAGCGCGGACCGCTCATTTATTGCCTGGAGGAGATCGATCAACCCAGCGGTATATCTCTGAGCGACGTCGCGGTTAATCCGGGACGCAAACCGGTAGAGCAATTCCAAACCGAATTCCGAAACGACTTGCTCGGGGGCATGGTAGTGCTTCATCACACCGGCGCGGTCTTCGAGCGGGGAGCTGCCGGAAAGGCGCTTTATTCGCGCTATGGCAATGAAGCGAGAACGCAAAAGGTTCCGCTTACCTTCATTCCTTATTACGCATGGGCCAACCGGCAAGCGACCTCAATGCAAGTTTGGAATCTGCTGCTGCAGACATAGATTACACTTGAGACTCACCAAGCGACGCGCACCAGCGAAAGGCCTTGCCGCGGCAGCGTGAATTGCAATCGAATGCTGCCCTGCTTTGTTTCTATCCATGTAGGCGAGTTCAGAAGCTGCAGCTGACCGGCACTTTCCAGACGTTGGTACTCGGTCTCAGAAGGTGATTGCGGCGAACCCGTTTCCTTCCAGACCGTGAATGCGTCGCTATGGTCGAAGTCGACCCGAAAATGTTCGAGCAGTGCGCGTTCCTCACCGGCGGGCAAGCCAGTCATCGATAGATTGATTGAAGCGGGGGGGAAGGGAACGTCGTCATCGTGATAGTTCCAGACCAGGACTTCGATTTCTCTGTTCTTGCGAGTGGCGATCGCGTTGATATCGGGCATTGCACGCACCCCGCTGCGTACAACTTCTTCAGTTGCCAAGCCCGCTGAGCTGATGGCCTTCACCCGTTCATCGCCCAGGAGTCCGAGCATGCGAAAGGCGTTCAAGACAGGCTTGTCCACGCCATTCGTTGCCAATTCTCGAAAACCTGCGAAATAAGGCTGGCCCTCAAATTCAAATGCCCAGGTGACTATTCCGAGAAGATTGACGCGTTCCTGACGAGCCAACGCCAGAACATTGTTCAGGACTTCGACCGTATAGGCGCCGTATAGCGGCCCATTGCGGTATAGGTTCTGCGGATTTTTTTCGGCGGAGCACGCGGCACAGCCTTCAGGATCGGACTCTCCTAAAATGATGGGAGTCTGGTTCCACTCAGGAAAGGATGCCACAATCTTGAACCCTCGCTCGATGGCTGCAAGCTGGCGGCTGATTCCCATCTGCACGTGGTCTGCTTGCCACGTGGGAGAGCCCTTGGGATGAAAGCTGATGAAATCCAGATGCGATCCAACTTTACCGTTTGCATAATTCTTCTCGTGAGCGCAGTGCTGGAGGAAGGCGCGCAGAAACCCTGCCGCTTTGTCATTGCCTGGGCCCGTGGTGTCTGGCCCTCCGATGCGTGCGTTGGGAAGAGCACGCAAGACTGCGTCGACCGAGAAATCGTAAAGCTTGAAAAATTCCTCCGGCGTTCCTTGCCAGTAGCCAATATCGGGCTCATTCCATACTTCCCACAACCAGGTTTTCACTTCGGCATCGCCATAACGCTCGCGCAGATGGTGCACGAATTGGAAAACGAGTTCGGACCATTTCTGATAGTCATTGGGAGGATAGGCCCAGCCGGTGTAAATGTCGCCAACCTTACCCCGTGGAAAATCGTGGCGATAGGGCTCTGGGTGTGTGGAGAGCGCTTTCGGCATGAATCCAATTTCGACGAGTGGTTTGACGCCGACCGCGTGATACGTGTCGAAAATCTGATCCAGAATGTCCCAGCTATAAATGGGGTGGCCGGACGCATCTTCGGTGTACACATTCGTCGATCCCCATTTCAGGGAAGCAGATCCGTCGCCGCTCGTCAGCAGGTTGTGAGTTCGTATGTATACCGGTACGGCATTCGCAGCCGCTAATTCACCGAGCAACTTCGTACCGTTCGGGGCGTAGGTATAGTTGGGCTCGTCGTAGCCGAAGTAATTCCAGACAGGCGAGAGTTGTCCATCCGTCTGGTCGAAGTGCACCTGGATACTCACGCTCTCCGATGCTTGCTGCGGCCAGCATAGGTTACTGCTCAGAAAAAAGAGAAGAACGAACGGAAAAATATGTCTCTGTTTTTTTGCACTGCAAGAGTTACGCGTTGGAACGTGGGGTCTCTGTGACGAGTTATTTCCGGTACACATCTTTCGCTTGTGTGGCTATTTCTTCCCTTCGCCTACTGCAGATTCCGCTACGGAGATCAATGTCGGCAGGATTTCTCCCATGCCGTCGTTACCCCGTTGTCCCAACGCGAAATACAACTTGCTATAGAGACCGTACAGTGTGTCATAGGTTCGTTGCGCCGAAGGATTCGGCAGGAAGGTACGGTATGAGGGGCAAATTCTATCTTGTGCTTCCTCGATAGTTCTGAAGGTGCCGGCCGCCAGAAATGCGAAGATCGCAGAGCCGAGGCTGACCACGCTCTTACTTGGAACCAATACCGGCCGGCCCAGGACGTCGGCATAAACTTGGTTCAGGACGTTGTTTTTCTGGGGAATGCCACCAGCGTTGATCACACGTTTGATGTGTACTCCGTGCCCGGCCATGCGATCGAGAATCACTCGGGTATGAAACGCGGTGCCTTCGATGGCGGCAAAGAGTTCGTCTTGCGCAGTGGTCTGTAAATTCCATCCCAGCGTGACGCCGCGCAGATTGGGATTCACTAGCACGGTACGGTCTCCGTTATCCCAGGTCATGCGCAGGAGGCCAGTCTGACCGGCCCGATAGTTCTCCAAGCCGGCGCTCAGTGTCGTCAAATCCGTGCCTGCGCGGGAAACGATCGAACTGAAGATGTCTCCGACGGCAGAGAGTCCGGCTTCGATTCCCGTGCGCAGAGGATGCACACTGCCTTGCACAACGCCGCAGACTCCCGGCACCAGGTTCACCGACGGAGTAATTCCGATGATGCAAGTCGAAGTGCCGATGACATTCACCATGTCGTCGGTTCGGCAGCCTGCGCCGATCGCATCCCAATGGGCATCGAAGGCGCCAACTGGAATTGGAATGCCCGCCTCAAGCCCCAGCTTTTCGGCCCAATTCGGGGAGAGTGTGCCGGCAATTTGATCGGAAGTGGCGTACTCGCCATCCAGTTGGGCGCGAACTCCCTTCAACAAAGAGTCTACTTTGGTCAGAAAAGTTTCCGGGGGAAGTCCGCCAAGCTGCGCGTTCCACATCCATTTGTGCCCCATGGCGCAAATGCTGCGCTTTACGCGCTTGGGATCCGTAATGCCGCACAGCGTGGCCGCGACCATATCGCAATGTTCAAAGGCGGAGACAAACTGCGACCGCTTGTCGGGGTTGTGCCGCAGCCAGTGCAGCAGCTTCGAAAAACCCCACTCCGAGGAGTAAACTCCGCCGCACCACTGGATGGCCTCCAGGCTTTCCCTGTGAGCCACCTCGGTGATCTCGGCAGCCTCGCCCTTGGCTCGATGGTCGCACCACAAGTAATACTCGCCGAGCGGCTGAAGATCTTTGCCAACCGGAATCACCGATGAACCCGTGGTATCGAGCGCGATGGCCTGCACTTGATCGCCTGAAATGCCCGCCTTCTTCAGGGCTTCGCGCATCGCGGACACTAGCGCCCGCATGTGGTCGTCATGGGATTGGGTGGCGTATTCGGGATCTTCGCGCTTGCGATGCAGCGGGTACTCGGCGACAGCGGATTCGAGCAGGCCTCGCTCGCTATCGACCAGTGACACACGAACGCTCAGCGTTCCGAAGTCGACTCCCGCCACGATGGCCATCAGGCGGCTCCGTTTTTGCAACCGTGATAGTACATATCCCAGCCCAGATATCGAGTGCTGGCTTCGTAAACGGCGGATGCGACCGTTGAGAGGTTCGCGGCCACGTGGTGCTCAAAACCTTTCTCGCAAATAAAATGCAGCAGATTTTGAAGCTCCGGGATCTCGACCACACCGGCCCCACCAAACGTGTTCAGCGGGTCATCCGTGAATCGGCCTTCGCCGACATATCCGCGCATCTTACCCGAAGTGTCGTCGGTGGAGAAACGGGCAAAGCTCATTCTCTCCGGTTTGATCAGCCCAACGCAGGTTCCGAACGTGTTCTCTTTGCCCACAGTGCCGGCGATGATCTCTTGATAGTCCATCTTCACGGAGCGGAAGAAGTGCTTCGGCAGGTTCGAGCAGTGGAAACAGACGGCCTTGTTCGGATCCGATCCATAGTTGTTATTCCAATCGAGAAGCGCCGAGGGACTGCCTGAGGCGAGCTGCAAGGCATGCATGCCCAGTACGCCGCAAATGTCGACCTCGCAAGCGCTCGACAGGAGTTCGTTGCTCATCATGCTCATAATGGTGCAGGGAACTACGCCCAGGTTTTCTTCAATCGAGGTCCAGCACTGAACTGCGCTGATGGTAACTTCGGTCGCCGCCATCCACTGGTCGACGACAGCGCCCAGTTTTGCCATCTTCAGTAGAGCGGGCGCGGGTACGCTGCCGGAATCCACATATTTCTTGATAGCGGCGAGTTTGGCCTGCGCATGGTCGTCATTGTCTTTCATGCGCTCGATGCGGCCCAGAACTTCGGAAAGGTCCAGCGTTTCGATTGAGATGCCCTGCGATTCCAGGATTTTCTCGCTGTAACGCACCGTGTTGAAGGCCGCCGGGCGAGCGCCTATCGCGCCGACGCGCAAATTGCGAAACCCCTTCACTACCCGGCAGACCCCGGAGAACCATTCCAGATCCTTGGCGAACTCGGGTGAGTCGGGACTCTCGGTGTGCAGCGTGGTGATGGAATAGGGAATGCCATACTGCCGAAGATTGTTGCAGGCCGACATTTTGCCGCAGAAGCTGTCTCGTCGCGAGGCGATCGTCATTTTCTTGGGATCGTCGGGCGTAGCCTGAACCAGCACTGGGACTCGGAGATCGGCCAGACGCAACGCGTCGGCGATCGCGCGCTCTTCGCCAAAGTTCGGCAGAGTGACGATGATGCCGTCGATCCGATCGCGATTGCTCTTGAACAGGTCGGCGCATCGGCGAGATTCCTCGCGGGTTTCGACCGCACCGTACTTGCTCTCGTTCGAGGTGAGGGACACTACCTCAACCCCGTCCGCTTCCAACACACGTAGTATCTCCTCGCGGCCAGTCTTGGCCAGATGATCGGGGAAAAATCCGCGGTTGCCAACAATCACGCCCATTGTCATCTTTTTCTTGGCCATATTGTTCCCCATGTCAACTCCTAAAGCCTTATGTATGTCGTACGGGCGAGTCCTTCGGCTGCCCGTAATAAGCCTTGCTTCCGTGCTTCCTCAGATAGTGCTTATCGTGAAGTGCTGTGCTGACCGGGGACGCGCCAGGATTTATGCCTATCGTGAGGTATGCCATCTTGGCGATTGATTCAAGAATGACGGCATGATGGGCGGCCGAACTCGCATCAATTCCCCAGGTAAATGGGCCGTGGTTTGCCACCAGCACTCCTGGACTCGCGTTGCAATCCGTCCTTTGCAGCGCGCGTACGATCGCAGCTCCGGTTTCTTTCTCGTAATTGCCTGCGATTTCCTGGTCCGACAGATCTGGAGTCACCGGAACCGGACCATGGAAATAGTCTGCGTGCGTGGTACCAAAACAGGGGATGGGTTTTCGGGCCTGCGCCCAGGCCGTGGCGTACTCGGAATGAGTGTGGGCGACGCCGCCAATCTCGCGGAAAGTGTTGTATAAGACCAAGTGCGTGGGCAAATCGGACGAGGGGCGGAGTTTGCCCTGTACAACCTTACCGTTAAGGTCAACTACCACCAGGTGGGTGGGCTTCATCCGTTCGTAAGGTACGCCGCTGGGTTTGATCACCACCAGCCCCTGTTCCCGCGAGATGCCGCTAACGTTGCCGAAGGTATAAAGAACCAGCCCACGGCGCACTAATTCCAGATTCGCCTCAAGCACTTGTTCGCGCAAACGCTGTAGCATCGGGTTTTGTCGCATGGCCCCGCCCACGGACTTACATTACGGTAATCGTTTACTCAAAAAGACGCAACTTAGATTAATCCCGTCCTGGTAAGTTGGCAAGCGCTCCGGGTGGAAACTCTTTCCCCCTAGGAAGGGCCGGCTGTGGACACGCACGGCCCCGTTCTAACGCGGGATCAGGAATTTCGGGATCGGCTGCTCGCGGTCCGTTTGGAAGACGCTGCGGACCGTCCAGTCGGGGCCAAGGCGGTAGAACGCCTGAGCACCAGGCTCGTCGTCAGTTCGTATTCGTGGCGTTCGTGCGAGGAGGGGTCGGCTTCAATCTCGTTCAGCAAAGCACGGAAAGCAATCTTGGCCAGTTCCTTTTGGGACATTTGGACCGTCGTCAACGGAGGCGTGGTGAACTCAGACAAACGGATATCGTCGAACCCAACCACGGAAAGGCCCTCCGGTACCCTGATATTCTGATCGTAGGCTTGGCGCATGACTCCGATGGCAGTCATATCGTTGGAGCACAGTACTGCAGTCGGTTGAACGGGGAAACTGTTAAGTTCAATCAGGGCTCGCATTCCACCTTCCAAGCGGTGATCTCCGACTACGATCAGGTCAGGAGAAAGGCCGATCTCCATCATGGAGGTTTTGAAGGCCTCTCGCCTAGCCATGGCGGACTTCAAATGCGGCGGGCCTGCGACGAACGCGATGCGCGTATGCCGATGGGCGGCCAGATGCTGTACTGCCTGTTGGATTCCGCTCTGATAGTTGATCCGGATATTAGCTACTCCTTTTACATCCGGCCCTACATCAACGAATACCAGAGGCACCTTGCGGTAACGAAGGTGTTCGAGCAGCGACTCTTCCATGCCGAACGTCAAGATCGCCACCCCATCCACCCGGCGTTCAATCATGCGCCGAACCGACAATTCCATGCGCTTGGGGTCGTTCACGGTCGAGGTGATTAAGATCTCGTAGTTATTTTCGACCGCAAGATTTTCAAAGGTTTGCACAATCTCTGGGAAGAAGGGATTGGTGAATTCCGAGACGATGAGTCCAAAAATGCGACTGCGCCCGGAAACCAGAGCGCGGGCCTGAGTGTTGGGGTAGTAACCGAGTTCGTCCACTACCCTCCACACCCGTTTGGCGAGTTGAGGATCGACGGTTGGAACACGATTAATTGCCCGGGATACGGTAGCGGTGGAAACCTTTGCTCTGCGGGCGATTTCGCGGATATCCATCGGGCTATTGAGAGAAAGAGGCGATACTTACGCAAGCCATTTTACCATAGGGTAGAATACCGAGGAACTTTGGGGCGGCATTATAGCAAACGTTTTCCTCGTTCGGCAGGCACAGCGGCCCGCAAACCCTTGCGCGAACCTTTGCGCCGCATTAAGAGCCAGGGTTGAGCTCCAGCCAAGTTGTTTCTTTCTGGAGCGGAACCACATAGGCACCGCGCCGAGATTGCAGGGGCGTCGCCGGGTGATAGTTACCGACACCGCTGATCCTGGCAGGCTGCTCGATTCGCAACAGACCTTCTGGCGTGGTTTCGGTGGCTCCCGCAAGTCCCACTCGTACCACGCCGGTAGCGCTATTCACCATGACGCTTTCAAATTCACCCGCGTCGAGCGTGAGCCATAATCCCAGGGACGCTATGTAAATCCGGGCTCGGAACGAATCGCGCGGGGTGACCGTGACTACGTTGTCTTGGGTTTGGACATTCCCGCCAAAAGCTATCCAACCAAATTCAGGGTGATTCACGATATAGGTCGCGGTGTTCCAGGCATGTCCGAAAAGGTTGGGACCGTAGTCACCGCTGTAGGGATCTGGCTTCAGCATATCTGGGAAGCCGTGGAAAGCTGCCGAGGCAAACCCGTCTTGGTCGATGTCTGTGAGTGCGCCCATGGTTCCGCCATAGCCGACGCGCAACAGGTAGAAGTCGTCGGGGTGTTCACGATACTCCGATAGCACCGGGATCGCGTTCAGTCCGGAACCGTAATGGTGCAGTTGCCGCTCCAGTCGCCGGTCTTTGGCGGCAAAAATGAAGTCCCAGTATCGGCGGGCGCTACCGTTATAGCCCCAGTGGGAAATTGCTGGGTCGTATCCAAGAATCGCGTCAAGCGTGACCTTGGCCTTGTCGTCGTAGCCGAAATACTTTGTCCAAGCGTAGACCTCTTCCTGGCCGGTGGAATCCCAAGGCATTTCGCTGCCGAACGGGTAGGCCTGCTCTTTCCAGTGGTCGGCCCGTTCTCGCATCGCGCTCTCCAGAGCCGTTGCTTGCGTGTTCATCCCTTCCCGTTTCAGATCGGCCAGTATCCCTACAAAGATAGAACCTTCCATCTGACCAAACACTGCCAGGTCCTTGGCGTACTTGGTCATGGCTATCGACGTCTCGTAGGCATGATTCAGATACCAATCCCACGGATGATTGGTGACCAACCCCTGGTGATTGCGAGCCAGGCGATAGAGTACCCAGTAAGCTGCCGCGACGTGAGGATAGTCATAAGAACGATCAACCGCCTCCGAGGCTTGCTTGTTCCAGCTAGTCCAGGATTTCCAGTCCAACTTGCTGTCGTAGTAGTTGGCGGGCATTTGGTCAGGCTGGTAATAGAAGAGGCTCTTGCGTACGCCGTATGGGTGCGATCCATCCTTCGATTGCAGGCCGCCCCATAAAACTCCATCGACGAACTGCTGCAGTTTATCGAGTTCTTCCTTGTTCGGCTGAACCAGTTCCTTCATGATCGCCGCCAACCATGAGCCGGCGCCGCCTTCGTCGCTCAGACCCGCGATCCAGACGCGACTGTCCTGCACGACCATCTGATTGGTTTCGCGGTCGTAAGTGATGGCTGACGGAGCACGGTGGAAGGGATCGCTCGCATCGGCGAACCACTGGCGCGTGGTCAAAAAATGGCCCAAGTCGGCAATGGCTTCTGCAGCTGGCTTGATCACGAAGTATTGAATGGTTTGCACCGTGCCGTCGCCGTAAGTGACGGTCAACCGCGAACGTCCCCATGTCTTACCCTGGAGGGTATAGGCTCGCCAGTTCCCGTGATCTGACGAATCATGTTCTAGGGAATCATGACCTAGCGAATCATGTTGTGGCGAATCTTCACGAATCTCGATTGCCGACCGAGGATCAACCTTCAACGAGACGACGCGCTTGTCGTATCTGAGGAATAGTCTAGCTTCAACGTCCTGGGGCAACACGTACCCCGGTACTCCAACCGCAACCGGGCGCCGATTGTCGGCGAGAGTCTTCTCGATGTGTCGAATGGAATCGGAAACCAGGAACTTGAGCCCGTAGCTTTTTGATTCGCCCGGCGCAAGCGTGAGGCTGGTGGGAGGATTCCAGGGTTGTGCGTTCTTCCATTCATTGTCAGCGTAGGCCTGGCTGTGAACCATCCACTCGTAAAATCCCTCGAACGTGATTCCTCTCGGCGTTGGATCGGTGAATACCGGCGCTGCGCCCCAGCGTCCTTTCCTATCCAGAATGGGGTTGTAGGCTTCGAACGGTGTTCTGCCATCGGGCACGACTACGAGTGCTGGACCGTGCCCGCTCAACCGGGTCATTTGCAGATACCCAGCGTCCTCGCCGATATACGGATCGTAGAACGAACAGATCGCGTGTGCCTCGTCCAACGAGCGGTCGTTGAGCACGTTGTTAAAGATCATCGGAATGCCCAACGCGCCGATCTGAACCGCTTTCGTAGAGGTGTTCGTCAGCGCGAAACGCAGGACGAGTTTGCCCTCATCGACCGCCCAGGTTCTTGTGATTCGCAGTGGGAAATCGGCAGGCAAAGTGGGCGCAAGGTCCGCAGCAGCCAGGACGTTCGCAGTCGCGGGTAACGCGGTCACCGGTTTGCGAGCAGACGCGGTCGAATAGTTTTTCCAGTCGGCTGAACCTTCTGCGCGCAGGCGAAGGGTGACGTCACCCAAATGAAAATATCCGTCTTGTGATCGTTCCGTCAGTAGGTCACCGGGCGTGAAGTCGAAGCCGTCGGCTCCCTTTGGCTTGAGCGCGGCCACGGTCTGAGACGAACGCACAAGAATTAACGTGAAGTCAGGAGTGTCATAGTTGGCTACTCCCTGTTCAAGCATCGGGCCAGGAGTTGGAGGCTTCTTGTCATTGTTGTGGACGCGCTGTGCGACGGCGTTTATGGACATGAAGCACGGGAGGAACATAGCCGTCGCGAAGACAAGGGTGCGTAATCCGGTGAGCTGCATATTAGCTCCCCGCGTATTCACAATCACGAATACGCCACTTTCTTGGATGATTTGGAAACAGCTGAAAAGTCTTCGTCGCCATGGCCTTCAGTAATGGCTTGCTGGAATACGGCAAGCGCCGCGGCCGCAGTCTGCAGAGAAATCCCTTTCGTTGAAGCGTCTTGCATGGCGTATGAAATGTCCTTGGCCATCCAGCGCAAGGCAAAGTTTGGCGTGAAGTCATTGGCAGCGATTCGTTCCGCTACTCGCTTCACAATTCCGCTTCCCGGGGCACCGCCGGTGAGGATAGACATGGCTTTGGCGCGGTCAAGACCGCCGGCATCGACCAGGGACACGGCTTCGGCAAACGATGCGGCTTGCACCCCACAGACGAAATTATTGACGAGCTTCATCAGGGCGCCGCTTCCGGTCGGGCCCAAATGAACCACATCCCGACCGAGCACCGAAAACACCGGCCGCGCTGCGTCGAGCGCTTCCGCTGAGCCGCCGACCAGAAAAAGCAATTCGCCAGATGCGGCGTGCGGCTTCGTGCCGGTAACCGGCGCATCCAGGAATTGGCAACCATGCTCGGCGGCTTTGGAGGCAAGCTCCTGAATCCAGTCCCCACTGAGCGTGCTGGACTCGATCAAAACTGAACCCGCGGGCGCGCCCTTCAACGCTCCTTCTTCACCTAGCCAGACATCACGGGACGCGGCATCATCCGCCACCATACTGAGAATGATCTGGGAGCGGGATGCTGCCTGACGTGGCGAATCGGCAACGAACGCCCCTGCACGGGCGAAGGAAATGCATTTTTCACGATTACGGTTGTAGACGGCCAGCGTAAAGTTTGCTGAGAGCAGGCGATTGGCCATACCTGAGCCCATGATGCCGAGTCCGAGAATTGCAACGCTTGGTTTTGCCATGGTTTCACTCATCATGTTTCACTCGTAGTGTTTCACTTATCCCAAGGAAGTGACGCTAACCAGAACAGGTTTCGATTTGTCTACACGAACCGGGTTTCGCAACGGGCGGCCGTAGCCCTCGACGGCGACCTGCATGACATCCCCATCTTGCAGGCGAATGTGGTCGCTAAAACTGAGGCAATCGGCTCCAAAGAAATGAATGTGGATGTCTCCCGGCCGGCGGTGACCTTCAAACTTAAAATGATGATGCTCAATGTTACGCAGGCTGTGGCACATCTCGGATTCTCCGCTGCGGAAGGTCTTGGTCCAGTGAATCTCCCCATTCCTCTCGATCGCCGCCGTAACCGGCACGGATTCGAATTCCGCATCCACGACGAGCTCGGGCCCAAGCGTACAGGTGCGGAGTTTCGAACTCGCGAGGTTCAGGTAGTTCCGCTTTTCGAAGGCATGATCGGAAAATTCGTTACCGATCGCCATGCCGATGCGATAGGGCTGGCCATCCGGAGCTACTAGGTAAACGCCCGCGATCTCAGCCTCTTCGCCACCGTCCTCGGCATAAGGCGGAATGTCGAGCGGTTCTCCATGTGCGCGCAACGCACTGCCGGTGCCCTTGTGGAACCACTCTGGAGGAATCCCGATGCTTCCTTCGGGTGGGCGGCCGCCTTCGACTCCCCAACGGAACATCTTCATGCTGTCGGTCAGATCCTCCGTAGCTGTCGCGTGCATGGACTGGCGCCCGCGCGCGCTGCCGAGATGAGTTAATCCGGTACCGGAAATCAGGCAACGCGAGGGCTCGTCTGGATGGTCAATCGCCGGCAGTAAGCGCCATTCCGAGCGGCCTTCGTAGATCGGGTTGTAATCAAGAGTTTCGCGTTTGGCTCGATGTCGCGCCACGTCGCTGAGCTTCATGCCGGCCGCAATCGCGATATGCGCCAGCTCGCAGATCGAAGAGCAGGTGTCCAGAATTCGGACATTCGGTTCCTCGACCAGCGCCACCCGGCGAACATTTCCTTTCTTTACTTGGATAAGTCGTGTCATGGGATTAGTAGAAGGTAATGACTAAGAATGATTATTCAATCACCTCGAACTGCTCGAGCCCGGATTCGTTGATAGTCAGCCCGAGACCCGGAGTTTTGTCGTCGAGGCTGATGTACCCGTCCTTTGCTTTGGGTTCCCCCTGAAAGACGTACCAGAACAATTCATTCCCGACCTCAACGTCGACGATCGGAAAATATTCCGCCATCGGCGAATTCAAGCTGGCCATGACGATGTGGTAGTTGTGCATCTGGCCGGCATGAGGAATTACCGGAACGGAATGCGCCTCCGCGAGGGCGGCGATTTTGCGGGCTTGCGTGATGCCGCCCACGCGATTGGTGTCGAACTGGATGTAATCGACGGCACGCGCTTCCAGCAGCTCGCGGAATCCATAAAGAGTGAATTCATGTTCTCCACCCGCGATGGGAACCTTCCCGTAGGCCTTCAGTTCTGCGTAACCGTGGATGTCATCCGGGATCACGGGTTCTTCCAGCCATCTGAGGCGAAAAGGTTCGAGCAACGGCAGCATTCTCTTGGCGTAGTCGAGCGTCCAACCCATGTATGAGTCCGCCATCACGTCAATGCCGTCGCCGACGGCCTCGCGGACAGTGCGGACCAATTCAATGTTCCGCTGCATGCCATTGGCGCCGTCGGCGGGTCCCCATCCAAAGCGGAGCTTCATGAATTGATAGCCCTCGTCTTTGTAGCGCATCGCTTCTGCCGCCAGTTCGCTGAGATTTACGCTGTAGAGGCGGGAAGCATAAATCGGTATGCGAGTTTTCGTTCGGCCGCCGAGCAGGCGATAGACAGGCTGTTTGGCGGATTTGCCGAGGAGATCCCATAGTGCAATGTCGACCGCACTGATGGCGACCATGCCGATTCCTTTGCGGCCGAACGCCATCGTCTTGCGATACATGTGTTGCCACAGGCGCTCGATGTCCCAGGGGTCTTGGCCGATCAACAGAGGTTTGAGGTAGAGATCGATAACCTGTTTTGTGATTGGTGGCGCCAGTGCAGCATTGCCCAATCCGACATAACCGTTGTCGGTGAACACTTCGACAATCAGCCAGCCGTGGAAGGTAAAAGTTTGCATCGAGGCTTCGGGCAGTTCCAACAGATCCATCGGATTGGTGCAGAAATGGGGAGGCAATGGAACGGTCTTTCCGCGCCAGCGCACGACTCGTGTACGAATCTCCGTGATTTTCATGGAATCCCTTGGTAATTCAGCTGCGGCTCAAGTTTCAAAGGCAGTAGAACCGGAACGGCGATCAGAATAATCAGAAAAGCAGCGATGTGTAATGTTCCCGCGATCCGAAAAACTGTGCTGTAACCGAAGCCATGGTCCAGCAGGTACCCAACTACTTCGCCGAAAGCAATTCCTCCCAAGGCCCCTCCGAAACCAACCAGTCCTGCGACTGAGCCGACTACATTTTGCGGGAACAGATCCGCGGGAAGAACCATGACCAGAGTTGACCACGATTGCTGGCCGAAATACGCCAGGCAGAAAAGCGCGATGGCCGAGGATACGGGAACGTGGGGGATCAGAATCACAAAAGGCATAACGCCAGCGCTGAGCCCGAGTGCTAGTTTGCGCGCTACACCGAGCGAGAAATTGCGACGTACCAGGTAACTGGAGAACGCGCCGCCCAGCAGACAGCCTACTCCTGCGGCTGCGCTGGGCATCCAGGCAAAGGTACCGACTGCTTTAATGTCAAATCCGCGAGCATCGTAGAGATATTTTGGAAGCCAGAAGAGGTAGAAAAACCAGGCTGCATCGCTCAGGAATTTAGCGGTCACCAAACCCCAGGTCTCGCGGATGCGAAAAAGATGACTCCATGGCAGCCGGGTTGCGGACTCCAGAGCCGGACCCGTGAAGGCCGACGCTAGAGAGTGTGTGGAAGATGAAGAGAGCCGCCACCAGACGACCCAGAGGATACCCAGAGCGCCAGTCAAAACGAAGATCCAGCGCCAGTTGGTGTATCCAAGGACAGCGGCAATCAGAGGAGGGGCGGCTACCGCGCCAACGGCCGTTCCGGCATTGATGATGCCCATCGCGGTCGCGCGCTCTCTTGCGGGAAACCATTCCGCGACCGCGCGGGTAGCGGCCGGAAAACCGCCGCCTTCACCCATGCCTAGCAAAAATCGGCTGGTGAGTAGCATGGCGAAGCTGGCGGCTAGCGCGTGACTTGCGCAGGCGAGCGACCAGAACAACATGATCACCGTAAAACCGCGATGGGAACCCAGAAGGTCCACGAGCTTGCCGCCGCCCGCGTACATCAGAGCGTAAGAGAATAGAAACGCGGACTGCAGCGCAGAGAACTGCCCATTCGTCAGGGGAATGTCTTTGCTGATCGCTTGCACAGCCACCGGCAGTGTCTGCCGGTCAAGATAGCTGATCGCGATCGCAGCACTGACCAGGATGGCGATGCGCCATCGCAAATTGATTTCCTCCATCTCCAAGACAAGTGTTCGCAGGCCGAGGATGAGTAGGGATTATACGCGAGATGGTAAACGTTTACTCCGTTTGTCCCTTTCCGCTACAATCTCTAGTCCAATCTAAAACCGTTAGCAGACCAGACCGCCTCTACTGGAGAGCGGGCACGGTGAGTGAGATCTATGAGTCCACAATGGAATCGTCGGGACGTTTTAAAGGGATTCATTGCCGCTTCCACAGCCATAATCGTTCCCAAGCAGGAAGTGGCCCAGGATGCAGCGATCCAGGATGCCGCACCGGTTTCCGGACGGCAAGTTGAGATACAAATCACTCCTGTCAGCGCTTGTACGTTCCGCTTGAGCATTCTTCCCTTGAGCAACGGATCGGTTGCGGAGATACCGAGCGATGGATCGCTGGTCAAGGAGTCCTGGGGCGTTCCCGTTGCAAAGCTGCGGATGGCGCCTAAAGACACGGTTTCGATTGGCGGTTTCAGGCTCAGCATTTCGCTTGATCCTGTCAGCGTAGGAGTCGCGAACGAGCATGGCGACGTGATTCAGCAATTCGCCTGGGACGAACGCGCCGGTGTCTTGTCCTTTCTGACAGGAAGTTCTCCATTACTGGGTTTCGGGGAGGGCGGCCAACAATTTGACCGGCGCGGGTCGACGGACTCCATGCGCAGCGGACAAGGCGCCTACAAACTCGCGACCCACGGCGGCCGGGTTCCCATTCCCTGGATCATCGGGACTTCCGGGTGGGCAATATTTTTTCACCAACCCTATGGCAGCTTCGACTTCACTGGATCGCAAGGGAAGTTTCAATCGGCGAACCCCGGTGCCGCGCTGGATCTGTTCTTCGTGGCGTCCCCTGAACCGGCCACGATTATGGCGGAATATGCGCGCATTACGGGCTATGCAGAGTTGCCTCCGTTGTGGAGTCTCGGTTATCAGCAATCGCACCGCACGCTGGCCAGTCGAGAAGAAGTGCTTTCGGAAGCGAAAACCTTTCGCGAAAAAAAACTGCCCTGTGATGCGTTGATTTATCTGGGCACGGGGTTCTGCCCCTCCGGCTGGAATACTGAAAATGGGTCGTTCGTTTGGAATTCTCACGTCTTTCCCGACCCCAAGGAAATGCTCGACGAGTTGCATCGAGATCATTTTCACGCCGTGGTGCACGCGGTCATTCTGTCCGACAGACTCCGCGGGACGGTACACAATCCGTGCGACTTGCCGCGTTTTGATGAAGAGTCCGTGAGTTGCTATTGGGATGCGCATCGCAAAGACTTTGCCATGGGAGTCGATGGATGGTGGCCTGATGAAGGCGATCCGCTCGACATCCCGTCACGATTGCTTCGTAATCGCATGTACTGGGAGGGTCCGCAGATCGATCGGCCGAATGAGCGCCCGTATGCGCTGCATCGCAACGGTTATGCGGGCATGCAACGTTACGCTTCGTTCCTTTGGTCGGGGGATGTGTACTCTACCTGGGAGACGCTGAAGACTCACGTTCCCATTGCGCTCAATACGGCGCTCACCGGCATTCCGTACTGGGGTACGGACATCGGCGGCTTCGTGCCGACCGAAGAATTTACTGCGGAGTTATATCTGCGTTGGTTTCAGTTCGGTGCGTTCTGTCCGCTTTTTCGTTGTCACGGCCGGACATGGAAATTGCGCCTCCCCTGGGGATGGAACACGGGCGATCCCGGTCCGGTTGAGATTCGAAATTACGGCGGTGCGGCGATTCCTGATTCCAGCCAGTTACATGACGCGCGGGTAGAACCAATCTGCCGGAAATATCTTGAGCTGCGCTATCGCATGTTGCCATACCTGTACAGCGCGGTGCACGAATGCGCGACGACTGGCATGCCGATCATGCGCGCTCTCTGGCTGCATTTTCCCGACGATCCGAAGGCAGTCGAGTGCGCGGATCAATACTTGTGGGGCAGGAATGTTCTGGTTGCTCCCGTTCTCGAGAAAAGTGCAACGAGTCGTCGTGTGTACCTGCCGCGCGGCACCTGGTATGACTTCTGGACGCACGAGCGTGTTGAAGGAGGCCACGAAATTATCCGCCCGGTCGACCTCGAGACCATACCGCTCTATGTGCGCGAGGGATCGATTCTGCCGCTGGGTCCTGTGAAGCAGTTTACTGGCGAGAAAGTCGATGAACCGATTTCTGTTTCGATTTATCCCGGGGCTGACGCGTCGTTCTTGCTCTACGAGGACGACGGTACTTCCTTCGACTATCGCAAGGGTGAATGGATGGGAATCCAAATGGCTTGGGACGACAAGCGTAGAACATTCAGTCTGAACCTCGCCCCGGGCTCGCGCCTGCTGCCGCCGAAACCACGGGCAATTGTTGTACAGTTAGCAGGAACCTCGCGTAGCCTGACTTTTGAGGGAAAGCCTGTCCAGGCATCGTTCTAACCTATGAAGAAACTGCGCAGCCAGTCATGGTACGGACGAGAGGGCCGCGATGGCTTTCTTTATCGAAGCTGGATGAAGAACCAAGGCTGGCCACACGACTTGTTCGATGGACGGCCCGTCATCGGGATTTGTAATACGTGGTCGGAGCTGACACCCTGCAACGCCCACTTTCGTGAACTTGCCGAGTTTGTGAAACGCGGCGTGTGGGAAGCAGGCGGCTTTCCGCTGGAATTTCCGGTCATGTCGTTGGGTGAGACCCAACTGCGGCCGACCGCCATGCTGTTTCGCAACCTTGCCAGCATGGACGTGGAAGAGTCGATTCGGGGCAATCCCATCGATGGCGTTGTTCTGCTGATGGGTTGCGACAAGACCACGCCTTCCTTGTTAATGGGAGCGGCGTCCTGCGACCTGCCTACGATTGGTCTTTCCGGCGGCCCCATGCTCTCCGGCAAATTCCAAGGCCACGACTTGGGATCTGGAACCGGGCTGTGGCAGATGACCGATCTGATCTGCACGGGAGGAATGAAGGTCGAGGAGTTCTTTGAAGCGGAAAGTTGCATGCATCGCTCCAAGGGACATTGCATGACCATGGGCACCGCTTCGACCATGGCCAGCATGGTCGAGGCACTCGGAATGAGCTTGCCGGGCAATGCGGCCATTCCCGCGGTCGACGCACGGCGCAACACCCTGGCCCAGATGACGGGGCGGCGCATTGTCCAAATGGTACGCGAGGATCTTTGCATCTCGCGGATACTGACGCGCGAAGCTTTCGAGAATGCGATCCGCGCGAACGCGGCCATTGGCGGATCTACCAATGCAGTGATCCATCTGATCGCGATTGCAGGCCGCATCGGCGTGCCTTTGTGTCTCGACGATTTCGATCGGCTGGGATCGTCGCTTCCGTGCCTCGTCGATATTCAGCCCTCAGGCAAGCATCTGATGGAAGATTTTTTCTACGCGGGAGGACTCCCCGTCGTCCTTCGTGAGCTAGGTGAGGCTGGCGCTCTGAACCGAGAAGCTCTGACGGTGAACGGGGAGCCGATCTGGAAGAATGTTGCTGACGCTCGCTGTTGGAATCGCGATGTGATTCGCGCATTCTCAGAGCCGTTCAAGGCGGGCGCTGGGATAGCCATCCTACGCGGCAATCTTGCGCCGGACGGCGCCGTGATCAAGCCGTCGGCTGCGAGTCCGCACCTTTTGCAGCACTGCGGGCGGGCGGTCGTGTTCGAAAGCATTGAAGAATTTCACGCTCGAATCAACGACGAGAGCTTGGACATCGATGAAAACTGCGTCATGGTTTTAAAGAATTGCGGACCTCGTGGTTATCCGGGGATGGCGGAGGTCGGGAACATGTTGCTGCCTTCGAAGATCCTTCGCAAAGGCGTGAGCGATATGGTTCGCATCTCCGACGCACGCATGAGCGGCACTGCGTACGGGACAGTCGTGCTGCACGCTTGCCCAGAAGCCGCTGCCGGCGGGCCGCTCGCGCTGGTGCAATCGGGTGACATGGTTACGCTCGACGTTCCCAAGCGGCTGGTTCGGTTGGAGGTCGATGATAATATTCTGGCCGCTCGCCGTGCGAAGTGGACACCGCCGTCGCTTCCAGATCGTGGATGGTTGAGGCTTTATGTCGAACATGTCCAGCAGGCGGACAAAGGCGCCGATCTCGATTTTCTCGTGGGGCGCAGCGGGGCGCATGTGGCACGTGACTCGCACTGAGTAGAAGGTTCGATTACTAGAATTGTTATTTAGTTTGGTGGTCGATCCAGGCGCTTACCTCCGAGTCCAAAACGTCGAGCGGGAGCGCACCGTGGCCTAGCACTTCATCATGGAAGGAGCGGATGTCGAACTTGTCTCCGAGTTTCTGCCGCGCCTCTTCGCGCAGCTTCAGAATTTCAAGCTGCCCCAGCTTATAAGCCAAGGCTTGACCGGGCCACGCGATGTAGCGGTCGACTTCGCTCTGGATATTCGGTTCATCCATTGCGGTATAGCGATGGAAGTAAGCCACCATCTGATCGCGAGACCAGTGTTTTTCGTGAACGCCAGTGTCGATCACCAGACGAATTGCCCGCCACATCTCGTTTTCCAGGCGGCCGTAGTCGCTGTAAGGATCCTGGTAGTGACCGACTTCCTTTCCCAAACGCTCCGCGTACAGAGCCCAACCTTCGACGAACGCGGTGTATCCTGCGTGACGCCGAAACTCGGGCAGAGCCTCCATTTCCTGGGCTAGAGAAAGTTGCAGGTGATGACCGGGAATGCCTTCGTGGTAGGCGATGGCCTCAATGTTCAGGACCAGGCGGTGCTCGGGGTCATACTCGTTGACGTTGATGTGGCCGGGGCGCGAACCGTCGGCTGCGCCATCGGTGTAGTCGGCCGGCACAGCATTCTTGGAGCGCGAAGCTTCCATGGGTATTACGGTGAGCTTGCTTTTGGGCAGGTGGCCGAAGAGCTTGGGTAATTCCGTTTCCATGCCGCGCGCGTAGTTCGTATATAAATCGAGCACCTGTTGGGCGGAGGTTGCGTAGAAGCTCCGGTCACTCTTGATGTGGTCGTTCAGGCTCGCGAGATCTTTGAATCCGAGTTTGTGCGCGTCGGCGAGCATTTCAGCTTCGATCTCGTCGATCTGTTTCAGTCCGAGGGCGTGGATCGCCTCCGGCGTCATGTCGGTAGTGGTGATGCGACGGATGTTGAAGCGATAGCGGGCCGCTCCATCGGGAAGCGACCAGATTCCCGGATCGTTGCGTCCGTGCGGTGCGTATTCATTGCGAACGTAGGTTGCGAAGCGCTGGTAAGCAGGCACGACTTGGTCAGCGATTGATGCGAGAACAACATCGCGTAACCGCTTCTGGTCGGACGCGGGCACGCTCGATGGGAACTCTTTCACCGGCTTGGCAAACGGGCTGCTTTCCCCAGTTTTGTTGGCGATGCCGTCGGCTTCGGCAGCGACCTTCTCCAGAAGATAGCGCGGAGGCATCAGGCCGTCGCGCAGCCCCTGCTGCATGTTTGCGGTGAGTTGATCGAACGCGTGCGGGATCTGGCGCAGGCGCGCCAGATAGTTGTCATAGTCGGCGATTGTATTGAAGGGCGTCAACGTGACGAGGTCTGGCAGTTCGAGATGCAGCCCGCCCATCTGGTTCACCGGCATCTCCCAGGGCTTGAACTGTGCTCCTTCGATCTCCTGTTGCAATTGGCGGATCATCAGTTCGCGGCTTAGCGCGTCTTGTCGTGAAAAGCCCGCGGGATCGATGGCCTGGAAGCGCGTGAGAAACTTCTGCTTCTGCTCGATATCGGCGCGGAAGAAATCCGGGGAGTTATCGCTCAGGCGATCATTGTAGCGAGGGTCTCCCAGCATGGTTGCCCACTCTGGATTCGAGCGCAATTCGTATTGCCACTCGTCGTCGAACAAGGAGAAAAGCTGCTGGCGATGGCTGTCGACAGAATCGGCGGGCGAGGCACTGCTTTGGGCGAGTGAAGACTGCAGGAACGTGGGCGTTAAGACACAAACCAGAATCAGGCAGCCAACTGTCGGCCGAACGCAAGAAATCATGGGTAGTCCTTCTCTGCTGGATAGAGCGTGTCGTTTTTTGTTATCTCAGAGCCTAGGATCCGAAGTCCTAAGTCGTCTTGTTATCCACTTTCCAGTAAACCGCATAACGATCGTGAATCACTTTGTAGAGCGGCACCATGGTCAGCGGTTGCGACTGTCCCACGCCGCTGAAGGTGAGGGACTGTTTCGCATCGGGCTCAATCCAGGCCGTAGGCTTACTCGCGTCGGCAACAATGTCCGGCACTTTCTTCTCGTCGCCCGGCTTTGGCTCGTAGTCACCGTATGTCATCTCTTTGGTGACCGCATCAAAACGCCCAGCCAGAACCAGTGGCCCGTACATCGCCGCCTGGATGGTTTCGTTATCCGGCATGCTGTCGATATGAAGGCCCATCGGCAAGCTGAGTTCGATCTTATCCCCGGCCTTCCACACGCGGTTCAGTGTGAGATAGCTGCTGGGGCTGGAGAACGCGGATAGTTGAGCACCGTTGATTTTTACGCTGCCGCCTTGCGTCCAATAGGGAATGCGAAGGTTAATGGCGAGCTGTGTCGGGTTCTTCGCGACAATTGTAATTGTGGTGCCTTGCTCCTCCGGAAAGCGCGTCTCCTGCTTCACGCGGAGACCCTTTTCCGGCCATTCCAATTGTGAATCGATGTAGAGATTCACGTAGAGTGAATCGTCGTCGTGGAAATAGATGGTGTCGGTGAGCTTGGCATATTCTTCCGAGCCGGTTCCGGTGCAGCACCAGAAAGCGTCAAAAGGCTTGCCGAAAGTTTTCCAGTAGCCCGCCGCCAGAGGAAGGTAGTACATCATGGTGCCGTCTTCGGGGTTGATGGTGCCCAGGCGATGATTGAACAAAGTGCGTTCGTAGTAGTCCATGAGTCGAGCATCGGGCGACCAGCCGAACAGATGCCGAGTCAACTTCATCATGTTGTAGGCGCAGCAGCACTCTGTGGTGTTGGTGCTCAATTCGGTTGAGAGCTTGCCAGGATCCGTATTCCATGACTCGCCGTTGCTCGTGCCACCCGTGCAGTACGAACGCTCGCTCACCACTTCCTCCCAGAAGTACTCGGCAATACTGCGATAGCGTTCGTCGCCGGTGAGTTCGTAGAGCCGTGCCGCGGCGATCACCTGTGGGATATGCGTGTTGACGTGCAGACCTTTCAGTTCGTCGCGATGAGCGGCGAGAGGATCGAAGAACTGTTTTTTGTCAAAGCGTTGTGCGACTTCGAGGTTGTAGTCCTTACCCGTGATTGCGTACAAGTTCGAAAGCACCTCGCCCATGCCCCCATATTCCGTTCCCAGCACGCGCTGCATGTGCTCGTAACTGAGTGCGCCGGTATATCCAGCGGTCCAATCGGCCATTTGTTGAGCCATATCCAGTGCCTGCTCGTTGCCGCAATGAACATACATGTCGAGCAAGCCGGCCATGATCTTGTGAACGGTATAGAAGGGAGCCCATACTCTTTGGCGCTCGCGCAGACGGTCGAAGAAATCAACCGGAAACGCGCTCAGATAGCCGCTCTTCAGTGCACTCTGGCACTTACCTAGTTCCGCGACGACAGTATTGGCGTTGTTTTTGAGGTCTTCGTCGCCCGAGCTGGCGTACATGAGCGCGCAGGCAGAAAGGTAATGGCCACCAGCGTAGTGACCGCGAAGCTCGCAGTCAGGCTTCTCCCACCCACCTAGGGGTTCCGCGGAGGAAGCTAGGCCGGCATTGATTCGAAAAGTATGTAAAAGTCGGTCCGGTGGCAGCGTACGCAGATATTGATGGTCGGCCTCCATCGCGATCTTGCATGGTCCTTCGCCCAATCGCACTTGCGTCATCGGGAACGGGCGTATTTTCCATGCGACTTTCTCGCGACTGACGGACTTGCCGTCTTTCTGAGAAGCATTTACCACAGGATCTTGCGGAGGAGCTGCTATCAGGGCCCTCGGGATCAGCGTTGAACCGGCAGCGGCGGCAACTGAAGTCATGAAGTGTCGGCGAGAGAATTTTCCGAATTGCGTCATTGTTGCTTCCTCCCCAATTCCAGTGCTTGACGATGGATATTGTATACACTACGCTGAGCTTTGGCGAGCTTCATTGACAAACTGCCATTGGCGAATCTCCAAATGTTGTTCTTGAATCCGGGAGTTCTTTTCCGACCCGACTGCATGAGTGGAAGCGCACGATATACTTCGCGGGAGCCGCAGTTGCGGGCTCTACTTTTCTCCATGACTAAATTCTCAGGGGCAGGAACCGCTCGAGGTGCGATATTTCTCCTCTGCTTTTGCGGACTGCTCGCAGCGTCGTCTCCTGCGCAAGTCCCGTCGAAAGCTCCGGTGGCGGACGAAGCATCCTCGGCCGAGCGGGGAATCAGTCTTGCCGGGAAAGGGCGGTGCAGGGAAGCGTTACCCGTTCTGAAAAAAGCCGCAGCGCATCTCACGGACAAGCAGCTCAAATACCGCGCGGTCATGGCAACCGCTCGATGTGCTATGAGTCTTGACCAGACGGAGACCACTGTCGAAGCATTGCTTGTGCTCAACCGCGAGTTTCCCCATGATCCCGACGTGCTCTACAGCACGACCCATTTCTATTCGGAACTCGCTTCTCGGGCGGCGCAGGAGTTGGCGGCAACGGCTCCGACCTCGCATCAGGCAGAACAGCTGGAAGCCGAAGCTTTCGAGTCGCAGCAGAACTGGGACAGGGCTATGGCCGAATACAGAAAGATTTTGGAGCAAGAGCCTAAGTTGTCGGGCATTCATTACCGTGTGGGTCGCATCTTTCTTTCGAAATCTCCGCCGGAAGTTGACAGCGCCAAGGCAGAATTCGATGAAGAGCTGAAAATCGATCCAGACAATGCTTCAGCGGAGTTCATGCTGGGGGAGATTGCCCGGCAAGCCGGACAATGGGACGATGCCGTCGGACATTTTTCGCGAGCATCCAAGCTTGATGAAGGATTTCAAGAGGCATACCTGGCGCTCGGGATGTCGCTCAATTTGGCAGGGAAGTTCTCGGAAGCAATTGGGCCGCTGCAAAGCTACATAAAGATGCAGCCCGGAGATCCAGCGGGGCACTATCAGTTGGCCACTGCCTATACACGCACCGGGCACAAAGTGGAAGCGGAGCGAGAGATGGCGCTGCAACGAGAAATGTCGGAGAAGAATCCGCAGGGAGCGCAGGCACCAAAGTGAATAAGTGAAGTGAGTAAGTGATGGGATCGGAGGTTCAGTGAATGGTGCAAAGGCGAAGCGAGGGATGGAGGCTGCTTTCGCGCCGTCGTTTCGTCCAGATGTTGGGCTGCACCGGATTCGGTAGCACCGGGATCGGTAGCTTATTGGGAAGCGCAGCTCGGTTCCCGGCTTCCGGGTTTGCCGATCAAATTCCTGCTCCCGCCTTCGAAGAGATTTCTGCTTCAACCTCCGGCATTTCGTGGGTTCATGTGAATGGGCGTTCCCCAATGGCCCATCTGCCCGAGACGGTCGGAGCCGGTTGCGCGTTTCTCGATTACGACAACGACGGCTGGATGGATATCTATTTGGTGAACAGCGGCCGCTGCGACTTCTATGAGCCCGCTCAGCCGCTGCGCAATGCGCTCTATCGCAATAACCGTGACGGCACCTTTACCGACGTGACGAAAAAGGCCGGCGTGCCCGGCGATGCCTACGGCATGGGTGTTGCCGTTGGCGACTACGATGGCGACGGCTTTCCCGACCTCTACGTCACGCAGTATCCGCACAGCATTCTCTACCATAACAACCGTGACGGCACGTTCACTGACGTGACGGCGAAAGCGGGGGTGGCCGCGCCCGGCTGGGCGACTAGCGCCGTGTGGTTTGATTACGACAACGATGGACGGCTCGATCTTTTTGTCTGTCATTTCGTTGACTACAGCAAAACCAAGCTCAAGTTTTGCGGCGATAGCCTGACGGGTGAGCGTTTCTATTGCATTCCCAGCATCTACGATCCCATGCCGTGCTGGCTGTTTCGCAACAACGGCGACGGAACCTTCACCGATGTGAGCAAGGAATCCGGTATTTCGCAGTCGCTCGCCAAGGCGTGGGGAGTGGTCGCTGCGGATTTGAACAACGACGGCCAGATGGATTTGTATGTAACCAACGACACCGTTCCCAACTTCCTGTTTGCCAACCGAGGCAAGGGACGGTTTGAAGAAATCGGCATGCTGGCCGGAGTTGGCGTAAATGTTTTTGGCAAACCTCGCTCCGGAATGGGAGTCGATGCGGCGGACTACGATCAGGATGGCTGGATTGATCTATTCGAAGCTAACGTCGATCACGAGATGTACTCGCTCTATCACAACGATAAGAACGAGACCTTTAGCGACCTGGCGCTTCCCACTGGAATCGGCGCGGCCACGCGCTTGCTGAGCGGATGGGGCCTCAAATTTTTTGATTACGACAATGATGGCGATCTGGATCTCCTGCTCTGCAATGGTCATCCCGACGACTCGGTCGACAAAAGAGTCGAAGGAGTGAAGTTTCTTGAGCCGTTGCTGCTCTTTCGCAATACCGGGAAAGGTTTTGAGAATGTCAGCCAGAGGAGCGGGCCGATTTTTTACAAGCCGCTCTCTGGACGCGGTCTTGCCCTGGGCGACTTCGACAATGATGGTTCGGTGGACGTGCTGTTGACCCAGAACAATGCGGCGCCCGTTCTGCTGCGCAACAATCTGGGTCGGCAGAACCACTGGCTGGGCGTGCGACTTGTGGGCACGAAGTCGAACATTGATGCGGTTGGCGCCAAGATCATTTATCAATCCGGGGATTTAAAACGCCATCAGTTCAAAGTGGGTGGAGGCAGCTATCTCTCTTCGCACGATCCACGGATGGTTTTGGGATTGGGGAAGAGATATAAAATCGACTGGCTGGAAATACAGTGGCCGCAGCCGAGCGGAAAGACGGAACGTTTTACGGAATTGCCGATTGATCGCTATATCACGATTGTTGAAGGACAGGGCAAATGGAAGTAGCAGACGATTCGTGCGAAAAGCCTTCTGTAAGTGATGCTCACAGGAAACAGCAGCGTTCAGTATTCAATGCCCGCCGCACCGCAGTCTCCGCGACGTTCCTGCTCGTATTATTTCTGCTCGTATTATTTCAATGTTCAGCGACCCAAGGGCAGGTTGTTACCGGAAGACAGCAACCCCCGAGTAGCCAAAATCAGTTAAGTTCGACGCAAGCGGACGAATCCGGCCCTGCTTCTGATCGCGAAGCCGACGCTGAACTTCGGACCGGGACTGCCCTTACCAGTAAAGGTTCTTTCCGTGAAGCTATTCCACACTTGCTGGCAGCACGCGGGAGGGTCGCCAATGAATACGCTGCCAGCTTCAACCTAGCCCTCTGTTATGTAGGGAGCAGCCAGTTCAAGAATGCAATTCAGATCCTGAACGATTTGCGGATCAGCGGACACGATGACGTCGGCGTCGAGAATCTGCTGACCCAGGCGTATGTCGGAAACGCGCAACCGCAAGAAGCGCTGGCATCTTTGCAGAAGGCAGCCATGTTGTCACCGCGAAACGAGAGGCTTTTTTCATTTGTCGCGGATGCCTGTATGGAATCCAATGATTATCGGCTTGGGCTCAAGGTCGTGAACATCGGACTTCGCGATTTGCCGCAATCGGCGCGACTCCATTACGAACGAGCCATGTTTCTCACTCAACTCGACCAGTTTGACCAGGCTAAACCAGAGTTTGAGTTGGCAGCGAAACTCGCGCCGGGAAGCGAGATCGGGTACTTAGCTCTTGCTCATGAAGAACTATTCGAGGGAAGTATCCCCGATGCGATCCGAACGGCACGCGAAGGAGTTGGGAAAGGTTATGAGAACCACGCCTTGTTAACCGTTCTCGGGGAAGCTTTAATTCGCTCCGGAGTCAGTCCGGGGCAGCCGGAGTTCACCGAGGCGCAAACAGCTTTGGAGAAGGCTGTCGCGATACAGCCTAACGATCCGACTTCGCAGATCGCGCTTGGCCAAGTCTACCTCGTGGCAAGCCGGCTCGAGGATGCGATTGTGCATTTGGAAATAGCCCGGCAGCTTGCGCCTGACCAGACATCCGTCTACGCCAATCTCGCGAAGGCGTATCAGCGGCGTGGGGACGCCAAACAGGCTGAGGATGCGCTTGCAGCTCTTGAGAAATTAAATCAGGAACAAGGCAATCGCATTGGTTCCGCTCCCGGCGATCGCAAGGTGGGTTACTCAGGCGGAGCATTGCCGGAAGAAGAACCGCCAACGGCTCATCCATAAGTAACGACCTATAAGCGACGATTGATCCACAGATAGGACTTCCAACTCATTTGGACACTACACGAGGGAACGGGCGCTCGACGATACCCACCCCTTCTTTGATCGCGATGATTTGGTCGCTTTTAAGGTTGGCTAGCTTGGTTACGCTTCCACTGGGCCAGAGGATTTCGACGGAGTCAACAGTCGAGTGTTGTCCCAATCCAAAATGAAGACGCGGGTCCTGTGCGGATTGGTAACTCATACCACCTTTTCGCTGGTCATAAAGGACGAGGTCTCCCGCCGACAGCTTCACTCGGGCGCCGACGCCGTCTCGATTGGATTTCGTGCCGATTAGAAATATCTCCAGCCAGTGATTAGTATTCCCGCCATCATTTCGCAGCAGTTGAGGTACCTGGCCATTGTTGCTCACGAGAATGTCGAGATCGCCGTCATTGTCGAAGTCGGCGATGGCTGCACCGCGGCTCACCCTTGGCAACAGAAAATCCGGTCCCAGCTGGTCACTGACATTTTCAAAAACTCCGCGACCGTTATTGTGAAACATCAGCTTGGGTTCGGCGTAACGGGTGTCGGCGTGATATCGCTCGATGTTGTCCAGAACGTGTCCGTTGGCCATGAAAAGGTCGCGCGCGCCGTCGTTGTCGTAGTCCATGAAGCGCGCGCCGAAACCGCTCATGTGGTAGGTAGAGTAGCCAATCTTTGAACGTAGAGTTGCGTCATCAAACGTCTGATCGCCCAGGTTTTGGTAGAAGCGCGCGAGTTGCATATCGAGGTGTGTGACGATGAGATCCATTCGCCCGCTGCCGGTTGCGTCTGCGGCGTCGATTCCCATGCCGGCCTCGAATTGACCGTCGGAGCTGACCGCGACGCCGGCAGCATATCCCACTTCACGAAAAGTCCCGTCACGATTGTTGCGAAACAGAAAATTTGGCATGTGGTCATTGGCGATGAAAATATCCTGCCAGCCGTCATCGTCGTAGTCAAAAGTAACTACGCCCAGCCCATTACCTCCCTTCAACCCCACACCAGAAGACTTGCTGACGTCGGTAAACGTGCCGTCGCCGTTGTTGTGATAGAGCGTCGGGGGCTGGCCGTGGAAATCGTCTGGGTGACAGTAGCTTCGCATCCCCGGGCCCGCGTCACCGCAATAGAAATTGCGATCTGGCGACCAGTCGACGTAGTTCGCGATGACGAGATCAAGCCGGCCATCGTTGTCGTAGTCGAACCACGCAGCGCTCGACGCCCAGCGTCCGGAATTCTCCACGCCAGCGGCCGCGCTCACATCGGTGAAAGTGCCATCCCCGTTATTGTGGTAAAGGATGCACCTGCCGTAACCGAGGACTACCAAGTCTGGGAAACCGTCGTTGTCATAGTCGCCCACCGCGACGCCCATACCGAACAGACCTTCGGCGCCTACGCCCGCTTTGCTGGTGACGTCAGTGAAAGTGCCATCTCCGTTATTCCGGTAAAGCGTGCTACGCAGAGGTCGACTTGGGCTGTACACGCGAGTGGCTGCTCCGTTGACCAGGTAGAGGTCGAGCAGTCCGTGCTGGTCGTAGTCAATCCAGCCACAGCCCGAACCCATCGTCTCGATCAAGTACTTTTCCGGGGAAGCTGCGTTGTCATGGTGAAAGGTGATCCCCGCTGCTCGAGCCACATCTGTGAAGGTCACTGGTCTCGTTGGTTCCGATGCGGACCAGGCAAGCGGTTTCACAGTAAGCCCTAACCCGATGGAGCCCATACGCTTCAGCAGGTCCCGTCTTGAAAAATGAGAGTTGGCCTTCACGGTAAACGATTCCTATGACAATTTCGCCAGAGTCGAAGGGTACCCCAAATAGACGAATTGTGGGCCCAAGGGAACTATAGCGCTACAGATCCTTGCCCTTTTCGCCAGAAATCATTCTGTCTCAAGAACACATTAGTCTCAGAAACGGCAGAAATCGGTCGAGAAGGGCGTCGCAGAAATCTTGGTTGACAAACGGAGCGAATAAAGTATACAAAATCCGACGATGGGTAAACGTTTCCCTGCGCCGCCAGTCCATTTCGGTCACGAGTTGGCAAAATGACGAAGTCTGGACGATCTCCGCGACGATCATGCGTCATGTTTTGCAGCTTGAAAGCCTCGCAAATGGTCGTTGCTAGTGTGTGATGGAGGACGTATATGCTTTCCAAGTCTTTAAGTCAGGTGTCGGGTGGAGTAAAGGCCGCTCTGCTAATTGTGATGGCGCTATGCGTCGCTCCGTCGATCTGGGCGCAACACGGTTCTGAAGGATCGGTGACCGTAACGGTTGTCGATCCGAGTAGCAGCCTCGTCCAAGGCGCGCAGCTGGAACTTCTGGACGTTGCCACCAATGATCTTCGCAAAGGCGAGACCCAGGAAAAAGGCACGCATACCTTCGTGAATCTTTCCCTGGGAAAGTACAAACTTACGGTGTCGAAGAAAGGTTTCCAGACTGAGGTGTTTGCCGACGTGGTGGTGCAGGCAGCCCAAACGACGGACATTTCTGCCACGCTTAAGGTGGGCGCCATCAATGAGACCGTGCAGGTCAGCGGGGGCGCCGCACCGCTGGTTGAAACGACAACCAACGCGATTGGTACAACGATTGACCTAAAGCAGATCGAAGACCTGCCGATCGAAGGCCGGGATTTAACCCAGCTTTCCTTCCTGGTCCCTGGAGCCAGCTTTGTGCAGCAGGCGGGAACCTACGATGGCCTTCCGGCGATCGCTCAAGGAAACAACATTGACGGGGTGATCAGTAGCCCAAGCAGGATGAAGTTCGGCGGAAACGCAGCGCCCATCGTCTCTCCGCGGCTGGAATCGATCGAGGAGATGACGGTGCAAACGGAATCGCTCAACCTCGACCAAGGGTACGGTCAGGCCAATATGCAACTCAATTTTGTCACTCGGCGCGGCGGCAACGCATTTCACGGGCGCCTCTATGAAGACTTTAGAAATTCCGGGCTGAACGCCAACAGTTGGTTGAATGACGCCATCACGTCGCTGAACCCGACGAATCCGGCGACCAAGAATCTCGTCCATCTCAATGACTTTGGAGCGAGCGTTGGCGGTCCCATTATCAAGAGCAAACTGTTCTTTTTTGGCAGTTATGCCGAGAGGAAAATTCCCGGCGCATATTCCACCAAGAATTACCTCTTTACGCCGGCGGCGCAGGCAGGAAACCTTACCTATAACAACCAAACGGTCAATGTCTTCACGCTGGCGCAGAATTACAATGCTACGAATGCCGGCGCAAACCTTCCCACCGGAGTCCTGAATTGTTCTGCGTCCTATTGCCCATCTACCGCGTTGGCGGCAGCACAGGCGGCGACAGCGGGGGGACAGTTGACTCAGAGTGCGCAGGGCGACCCCAATCTCGAGCAACTCAATTGGCAGGTGAACAACGCCCAGACCAGTTACTTTCCTGCGGTCCGGGTCGATTATGTTGCCTCGGAAAAAATGCGCTTCAACCTGGCGTGGAACATGACCAAGGACAACTACCCGGGCGAGAACCCGCCCGATTTTCCCGGTCCGGCTTTTGCCAACACTGGAGCTGGTAATAGCGACAAGAGCTATACGGCGAGCCTCGGATTTACCTGGACTTTATCGCCCATGCTGGTCAACGAGTTTCGCGGTGGCTTCCTGTATAACAACAATCTTGACGCCTACAATGCCCCGCCTCTCAGCGCTACTAACCCCCAGTTGATCTGGAATTATCCGACAGTCATCGGCTTGGGAGGGGGAGAGTACCCTTCCCAAATGTCAGGAACAATCTTTTATTCAGGCATCAACACCGAGTACCCTGTATTTAATGCCTCTGACACCATGACTTGGCAACACCATGCCCATACCATGAACTATGGGTTCTCCTGGTGGCGCGAGCAGGACCATTACTACAATCCCGAACTAGGATATCCAGTCACTGCATTCGGGAGTTCAACCGGTTTCGCAACCGGAGATCCAGCTGAAGGCGCCTTCACCATTGGGCCCGGCGGGACGCTCCCGGGCACGAGCACGTCCGACACAAACATTCTGTATGAAGCCCAGGATCTATACTCGATTCTAACTGGACGGATCAATAGCGTAGGCGGTACTTATGCCTTTGTCCCGTCCGCGCATAACTATGTGCCGCAGATTGGACGGTACAATCTTGACGAGCTGATAGGTGGTAAGGGTCTTTTCTTTCAGGACTCTTATCGCATCCGTACAAATTTCACGCTCAATTACGGTTTGCGCTGGGATTTTACCGCGGCCGACAAAGATCTTTCCAACCTGTACCACTCCGCGAGTCCAGCCGCTATTTTCGGTCCTTCCGGCATCAATAATCTTTTCAATCCTGGATCTTTTACGACCAATCCGAACGGTCTGAATCCCATGCTGGTTCAGAACGCCAACCCTTACAACGCCTGGAACAAGGCGATTCAACCAGCTCTCGGTTTTGCCTGGAATCCTTCTTTTGACAGTGGCGTGCTGTCAAAACTGACGGGTGGAAACAAAACTGTAATTCGCGCGGGCTTCTCCCTCAGAACAGAAACTGAGCCTCAGCAATACGTCTGGAATCAGGCCACAGACGGAGCCTCTTTCTACTACCAATCGTTCGCTCTCGCCGCGAATCAGACCGGAGCGACCGGAACGTTCGCACCTGGAAGCTTGTCGATTGGCAACTTTAATCCTAGCGCGAGCACGGTCACATCGCAGTTTGGCATACCTTACGCACTTGCGCCGAAGGCTTATCAGGCCAGCGAAGCGATTGCGGATTTCACGTTCGGTCCTAGCCCAGGACAGCTTGGCTCGGTGAATGGCATAAACCCCAGCATTCAGCAGCCTTATACCGAGTCATGGAATCTGGGTATTCAGCGCCAGATTGGACAAACCTTTGCGCTTGAAATTCGCTATGTCGGGAGTCACTCCTTGCGCCAGTGGTTCAATATCAACCCGAATGAAGTAAATATTTTTGGGGTTACCAGTCAATTCCCGAATAGCTTTCTCACTCAATTCAAGAATGCGCAGGCGAATCTGGCTGCCTACATTGGCGCAAATCCGCAATGCGGTACAGCAAATAATCCGCCCTGCAGCTTTGCGGGCGCACAGCCGACGCCAATTTTCGATGCCGCGTTTGCTGGAGAAGCGTCCGGAGGCGCCGGGATACCTCTCGCCGATTACGCCAATTCCCAATTCATTAACCTGTTCCAGACGGGCCAGGCCGGAGCGATGGCCGGCATTTTGGCGGGTGTGAATGGTACCGTGCCTTATCTCTGCAATCTAGTCGGAACGTCGTTTAGCCCATGTGCAACCAACGTGGCTGCAGGCACATTTAACGCAGCCGGAGCGGGTTATCCGATCAACTATTTCCAGGCCAACCCTTACGCGCAAAGCCTCGGGGGAGCACCAAGCTATACCGTGGCTGAGGGCTCTTCGAATTACAACGCCTTACAGCTCGATTTGCGTCAGCGGGGCTGGCACGGCCTGCAGTTTGATGCCAATTACACTTGGAGTCATACTCTCGGGATTGCCACCCAGAACAACTGGCTGGGACAAGGCGCGGTATTTACCCTCCGCGATATGCGTCTAACCTACGGACCAACTCTTTTCGATTTGCAGAATGTTGTGCACATCAACGGGACCTATGATCTGCCATTTGGAAAGGGCAAGCAGTTCGCCAACCGTGGCGGAGTTATTGATCGTCTGGCTGGCGGTTGGACGGTGGGAACAATCTATACTTTCCAGACCGGCGCTCCGTTCCTGTTGTTGGGCGGATACAACACCTTTAACGACTACGGCGATGGCGGTGTAAATTTAACCGGAGTCACGGCCTCGCAACTCCAAAGCTCCGTTGGTAAGTACCCGATCCCGGGAACGACCAACGTTGCATTCATTAATCCCAAGTATCTGAACCCGACGGGCCAGGCTAACTCAGCATATATCAATCCCAACGTCACGCCGGGTACCTTTGGCCAACGAATATGGATTCACGGGCCGCATAACACCTACGATGACGTTTCAATCACGAAACATGTCCCGATTACTGAGAACCTTCGCTTCAGCCTGCAAGCTGAGATGTTGAATGCGTTCAATCACCCGACCTTCGGTCCAGGCGCGACGAACGGAGGTTTTAATTTTGGGTGGAACGCTGTTCAAAGCTCCGGGTTTGGAATCAACAGTAATGGGAGTCTCAATCCCTATGCTAATTCTCCGAATGGGGGAGCGCGAGAGATCGAGCTGCGGGCGAACTTCGAGTTCTAACAATCGCTTGACCGCTCATCGAGATCGAAATGCATTCGCCGGACTGCGACGAGGGAAACTGTCTCCGGCGAATGCATTTTTCGTGATAACCAGCTTTTCACCGGAAGATCTGAAACGTCCATGAGTTTCACCCGTTGTTTTCAAAACCTAGCAGCTTCGTTGCTGTTCGTTGCGCTCCCCGTGGCCTTTGCCCAAGGCACATTGGAAGACTACCAGCGTGCCGAGCAGTTTCTTCCCGGGAACGTGCGCCATCTCGTCTACGTAGCGGACGTGACGCCACACTGGATCGAAAAGACCAACCGCTTCTGGTACCGCAAAACTGGAATGAAGCAGACCGAGTTCATTCTCGTGGATGCCGAACAGAACACGAGCGGTCCAGCGTTCGATCACGAGCGGCTGGCAGCGGGGCCTTCGCACGCCGCCAAGCAGGACTACTCTCCATCGACATTGCCTTTTTCTGAAATCGAGTTTGTAGAGGGCGGGAAGGCGGTACGCTTCTCTGTCGACAGTGCGCAATGGACTTGCTCTCTAGCCACATACGAGTGCGAAAAAAAAGAGCAGGCGCATCCGGAGACTCCCGACGAAGCACTCTCACCGAACAAGCGCTGGGCCGCGTTCGTGAAGGAATACAACCTTTACTTAAGGGACGTTTCGACCGGCACAGTGCTGCAGCTGACCCATGATGGCGTGGCGGGGTGGGACTATGCGACCCCTCTGCCCTCGTTACGTTTGATGGTTGATCAGGGAACCGAAGACGTGAAACAGTCAGCGGCAGTCTTCTAGTCCCCGGACTCGTCGAAGCTGATTACCTACCGCATTGATTCCAGAAACTCCGGGGCCACCGCGATGCAAAGGACTTTCAAACCATGAGGAGACTTGCCTTAATTGCTTTCGTTCTCGCTTGGGTCGCGCGCGCCAGCGCGGGCCCGCAGGCTGCATTGACTCCGCCGATGGGATGGAACAGCTGGAATCATTTTGCCTGCAAAGTTACCGCGGCCGATGTTCGATCCGCTGCCGACGCCATTGCCAGCAACGGGATGAAGGACGCGGGCTACGTTTACGTGAACATCGACGATTGCTGGCAAGGCACCCGTGACGAGAAAGGCAGAATTCAACCCAACGAAAAATTTGGCGACATAAAGGCGCTGGCGGACTACGTTCATGGCAAGGGATTGAAGATCGGCATTTATTCCTCTCCAGGACCCAAGACCTGTGCGGGGTATGAAGGCAGCTATGGACATGAAGAGCAGGACGCGCAGCAGTATGCAGACTGGGGATTTGACTACCTGAAATATGACTGGTGCAGCGCCGAAAAAGCTTACTCGCGTGGCCAGATGCTCGACATCTACAAGAAAATGCACGACGCGCTGGAGCGGACCGGCAGGCCGATCGTCTTTAGCTTGTGCCAGTATGGCTACGGCCGGGTGTGGAGATGGGGAGCATCGGTCGGAGGAAATCTGTGGCGTACAACCGAGGACATCAACGACCACTACGATCGCATGTCGGTAATCGGATTTGATCAGGATGGTTTGGAGCCGTTCGCTGGGCCGGGACACTGGAACGATCCGGACATGCTGGAAGTTGGTAACGGTGGCATGAGTCATGACGAATACGTGACCCACATGAGTTTGTGGGCGCTACTGGCTGCTCCGTTGCTCGCCGGCAACGACTTGTCGAAGATGACTCCGGAAACTTTGAGTATCCTCACGAACAAAGAAGTCGTCGCTATCGATCAGGACGTAAAGGGAACTCAAGGCCGTCGGGTTGCCCAGGAAGGTCCGCTTGAGGTCTGGGCCAAGCCGCTTGCAGATGGCAGCGTGGCAGTCGGCCTTTTTAACCGCGGCGAGTCTACCAATCCTATAACTCTGAATTTCAAGGACATCGGCGTACGAGGCTCAGCGAAGGTCCGCGATCTGTGGCAGCACAAGGACCTCGGTTCTTTCAGCGACAGCTACACCGAAGAAGTTCCACGCCACGGTGCGCTCTTGATAAAGGTCGTCCGATGAAAACGGCCCGCGGCTGGCGGTCGCAACGGCGGTTCTGAAAATTCGGTAGGATTTTGCGAGATTCAGCAGGATTTCGCGCGGCCAAGTTCCTCAGGCAGATTCGTTCTTCGCCTCGCTGCGCTTCTGCCCCAGGGCTTGCTTCAGCGACTCGCCGGCGTATTGGATATGCTGGCGCAAAAGCTTGCAGGCTTGGGTAATGTCACGCTGGCGGCAAAATTCCAGAATCTGGTGATGTTCGTCATTGGCGCGCTTCATGCCGTGGGTAAGGTAGAGCTGCAGGCGAGTGTATCGTTCCCCGTTATTATTGACGTTGCGGATGATCGCCATGAACCTTGGCTGATTGGCGCGCGAGTAAAGGATCGAATGAAATTGCCAATTCAGCCGTCCCCACGCGGAGACGTGATCGTCGCGCCTGAGTTCACTCACGTACTTGCGCAGTACGGCGTCGGCTTCTGAAAAATCGTCATCCGTCAGGCGAGGAATCGAAAGCTTCAAAACCTCGGGTTCGAGCAAGGCGCGAATCGAAAAAAGTTCTTCGATATCATCGGGCGACAAAGCGGGCACAATAGCGCCCCGGTTGGGAACGATGGCAATCAGACCTTCCGCATCCAGCTGCCGCAACGCTTCGCGAACCGGAATTCGGCTGACCTGGAACTGCGTCGCAATCGCGTCCTGCCGGAGCTGAGCGCCCTCCGGGATCTCTCCCCGAATGATCTGGTCGCGTAACTTATCAGCAACTGCCGAAGTTAGCGATTGGCGCGGGATGGCTGAATCGGATGCGGTTTCTAGGTCCATATCGGAAGCATTAGAACGCGGAATCTGACAGTTAGCTCACCTCAACTCAACATCGTACTATATCGCATACTATATCCACATACACTCCTGTCTACTGTACTGTTGGTCCGGGGCGGAGATGCTCATCCAGGTACCTCGCGAGCAGACAATAAAGATGATAGCTCGTTCCGGGCCCCTCTGAGATCGCATGGGTCCGCCCAGGGTAGGTCATAAAGTCGAAGGGCTTTCCCAACTCCACCAACCGGTTGACCAGCAACTCCGTGCCCTGGTAGTGAACGTTGTCGTCGTCCGAGCCGTGCACCACCAATAAGTTGCCTTGCAGCCCTTCCGCGAAATTGATGGGCGAGCCTGTCTTGTAGCCTTCGACGTTATCTTGTGGTAACCCCATGAAGCGCTCCTGGTAAATACTGTCGTACAGGCGCTGGTCCGCGACCGGGGCCACCGCCATGCCAACCTTGTAGAGTTCGGGATGGCGGAACATGAGGTTGAGAGTGTTCGATCCCCCTCCACTGCGGCCCCAGACGGCGACGCGATTGGGATCGATGTAGGGCCGGGCCTTTTCGAGGGCTTGAAGAGCTAAAGCCTGCTCCTTCGACGACAAGACCCCGACATTGCCGTAGACAACTTTCCGCCACGCCCGTCCCTTCGGAGCTGGCGTGCCGCGGTTGTCGAAGCTGGCCATGATATAGCCTTCCTGAGCCAGGGCGCGATGAAACATTCCATTGTATTCGTCCCACCGGTCCGTGACGGTTTGGGCGGCTGGCTCGCCGTATACATAGATCAGGAGCGGGTACTTCTTATTTGGGTCGAAGTCTTTCGGCTTGATGAGCCATCCGTCCAATGACACGCCGTCGCCCACATCTGTACGAAAGAATTCCGTTGGGCTGTAAATGAGATCCTTCGAAACGGAGCGCAACTTGGCGTTATCCTGCAGCACACGTTGAGATTGGTGATCCGGCAAACGGATGAGGTCGGTAACCGGCGGGGTGTCGAAGGTTGAGTAGGTGTGGACTGCCCAGCGCAGGTCTGGAGAGACGTGGTAGGAGTGAGTTCCCGGTTGATTCGTCGGTGTGAGTCGCTCGGGCGTGCCTTTCCCATCGAGCCGGGTGCGGTAAAGATAGCGCTGTGTGCCGTTTTCCGGGGAAGCAATGTAGTAAATCCACTGCTGCTCAGGATCGATACCGAGTAGTTCCTCTACGTCGAACGGACCCGAAGTCACCAGGCGAACCTGCTTGCCGTCCCTGGCGATGACGTAAACGTGCCGCCAGCCGTCCTGCTCGCTGAGCCACAGAAACTCTTTGCCGCCATGGAGCCACTTCAAATCGTCGACCACGTCCACCCACGCGCTGTCACGGTCTTGGTAGACGCCACGCACTGCGCCCGTCTTCACATCTGCCAGCAGCACGTCGTTCGTATTCTGCAGTCGATTCAGGTGCTGCAGAACGAGCGAGTCTGAATCTCCCGCCCATTCCATGCGTGCAACGTAGTTTTCATTCGCGTATCCCGGAACCTGCATCCATCGAGTCTCGCCACCCACGGACGGAACTACGCCGATGCGAACTGAAGAATTGGGAGTGCCGGGCTGGGGATAGGGAATCTGCCGCACCGTGGGATAGACGCCGAAATCCGGGTAGGGGATATTCGTCACCACCCGGTACGGCGCACCTGTGTCGTATACCAACGCGAAAGTCTTTACCGCCGTAGTATCAAACTGCCAATAGGCAATGCGTTTCCCGTCAGGACTCCAACGAAATCCATCGCGGACCTCAAACTCCTCCTCATAGACCCAGTCCGAGGTGCCGTTGATGATCTTCTCCGAACCATCTGTGGTGAGCCGCGTGACCTCACCGCTTTGAAGATCCTCCACAAAAATATTATTGAACCGCACATAGGCAACTTTCGATCCGTCGGGCGAGAACTGCGCGAACATCAGTGTGGAGGGAGGTCCTCCGTCTCCTAGTTTCCGCAGAGTTCCCGATTTTCGGTCCAGGACCCAATAGTCGCCGCGCGTGTTTCTACGCCATACACGCTTCGAATTGGTGAAGATCAAGACACGGTTCAAATCGGCAGACAAGGCATAGTCCTCAATGGGGATCGGCTTTTTGTCCTCGGGAGACACAAGCTGGTCTGCCGAAACCAGAATCTCACGCCGCGCCGTAGCGGTGTCGTAACGCACAAGATCGGTTGAGCCCTCGCCTTTAGCGGAAGGCTCCAGAGTGGTATAGGAGCGTCCTTCATCCAGCCAATGCATCGGTCCGAAGGACTTAACCGCAAAGCTATGGGCAAGAAACGCCTGACGCAGGATCTCGGTCGTGCCCGGAGTCTGCGCACTGGCGGTGATCACACCGAGACAGGCGCCCGCAGTCAAAAGAGCAACGATCCATATCCATCGCAACCGCGGCGAGGGGATCAGTAGCCTGGGTTTTAGGACACCTCGTTTCATAACGTTCACCAACATTTCGAGTTCCTCCGGAAGACTCGTTATTGAGACTCACTTTGCATCGTAAACATCAACAGCTTGGGGCAGAGAAGCCTGAGCATTCCGTGTTGGGTCTACCCGGCGGATCAGCCAGTAAACGGGAATCCCCAACATAACGATCAGCAAGCCCGGCCAGGTGGTTGATGGGCGATATGCGAACAACACAACCAGAATTGAGCTGGCGGCAACAATGTAAAAAGTGGGAACCACTGGATATCCGATTGTGCGGTACGACCGCGGAGCATCAGGCCGCTTGATGCGCAAGCGGAACACTCCAGCGACCGTCAGCACATAAAAGATTAGCGCGGCGGAAATGACATACTCGAGCAGGTCGCTGTATAAGTTTCCCCACGTCTGCGTCGCCGGATTATAAGTGCGAGGAAGCACGAGGAATGCAGCCCAGAGACCTTGCAGCTTCAACGAAGCGGCGGGCACATTCGCGGAATTGAGTCGGCCGGCGAAAGGGAAGAAGAGGCGCTGGCGCGCCATTGCATAGTAGACGCGTGCTCCAGTCAAGGTCAGAGCGTTGATGGTTCCGAAGGTCGATACCATGATGGCGGCCGCCATGACGGTGGTCCCAACGCCAGGGAAGATAGCTGTTAGCGTGGCTGTGCCAACACGATCTGCGGGTGCATGCTGAATTGCCTCCAGCGGCAGCGTTACGAGATAGGAAACATTGGCGAGAAGATAAAGCCCGATGACCACGGTTGCGCCAATCACCATTGCCAGCGTGACATTGCGCTCCGGTCGCTTCACCTCGCCGGCCGCAAAGGCAATGTTGTGCCATGAATCGGCGGAGAACAGTGCTCCGGTTTGGCTCAAGCAGATAGCGACGAGCAGGCCGGACATTGTTGCCGCCGTGAGTCCGGCTCCGGGGGATTCGGTTCCGCGCGCATGCCACGGGCTCATGAAATTTGCGTGGAGCGCCGAAGCGTTACGCCCCAGGAGAATCCCGAGCAAAATCAGACCGCCGAGTGCGCCTGTCTTGGCGATCGTAAATGCATTCTGAATCAGCTTGCCGTAGCGAAGTCCCAGAGTATTGCTAAAGGTGAGCGCAGCGATCACGACAATCGCCAGCAGTTGAGCGGTTGACAGTGACAGGGCATAGTGGGTTGAGAGCCGGATCGGAGCGATTAGATATTCATTCTCTGAAATCCGCGGCCACAGCACGCCGGAAAAGCGCGCGAATGCCACGGCCACCGCCGCGATTGTTCCGGTCTCGATCACGGTGAATAAGGTCCAGCCATAAAGGAAGCCCCACAGCGGGGAATACGCTTCGCGGAGGTAAACGTACATGCCGCCCGCTTGTGGCATCATTGCAGAAAGCTCTCCGTAGCATAGGGCTCCTGCGATCGTAAGAGTACCGGCCAGGACCCAGGCGACCAGCACCCAACCTGCGCTGCCTATGAGACGGGCCATCTCCGCCGGAACAATGAAAATGCCCGACCCAATCATCGCGCCAACCACGACCATGATGGAATCGAACAGGCTCAAGCCGCGAGCGAATTCTCGTGGAGGGAGGTTCCGACCTTCGCGCTCAGTTTTTGTGGTCAATTCTTGGGACATGGGATAGAGGGATTGAGTTTGACGATTGCATATTGTATCCATAAAATACGACAGGTGCCTACCTAATTAAGAGCCCCCAGTTAGAAGCTCCTAATTAGAAAAGAAGGCCGGACTCTTCTATTGGCGGCTCTCTAGCCAGGAAACCCGAACGACACAAAATGACGAATCAAGAAAGCCGTAGAATCCGGGTCATCGATTCTCATACCGGCGGCGAGCCGACCCGGCTGGTGGTGAGTGGTGGTCCCGATCTTGGGACCGGTTCGCTGGCCGAGCGATTGGAGTGTTTTCGCGCCAGGCACGATCATTTCCGCTCTGCGGTGGTGAACGAGCCGCGAGGTTCCGACGTTATGGTCGGTGCTTTGCTTTGTAGTCCTCTCGATCCCACGTGTGCCGCCGGCGTCATCTTCTTCAACAACGTTGGATACTTGGGAATGTGTGGTCACGGAACTATCGGGTTGGTTGCGACGTTGGCCCACATGGAGCGCATCCAGTCCGGAGAACACAAGATCGAGACGCCGGTGGGCACGGTGACTGCCGTTCTGCACGAAGGCGGCGAAGTTACGGTCAACAATGTTGCCAGTTATCGCAGCCAGGCAAACGTTGCAGTCGACGTTCCCCACTACGGCGAAGTGCGTGGTGACGTGGCCTGGGGCGGAAACTGGTTTTTCCTCGTGCGCAATCACCCCATGGAATTGACCCTTCAGAATATCGACCAGCTCACGACGTTCACCTGGGCGATCCGGCAGTCTCTTCGGGAGCACGGCATCTCCGGCGCAGACGGCCAGGAGATTGACCATGTCGAGCTCTTTGGCCCGTCTCACCTTCCAGGCGTGGACAGTAAGAACTTCGTACTCTGTCCCGGGAAAGCCTATGATCGTTCTCCCTGCGGCACCGGGACCAGCGCGAAACTGGCGTGCCTTTATTCCGACGGCAGAATCCGCGAAGGACAAACCTGGAGACAGGAAAGCATTGTCGGCAGCGTCTTTGAAGGCAGTGTGAAGGTGCGCGATGGCAAGGTATATCCCAGCATTAAGGGGTCAGCATTCGTGAACGCAGAGGCCGAACTGGTGCTCGATCCTCGCGACCCATTGTGCATGGGCATTCGCATATGAGTATTCGAGCATGAACATTCGTGTATGAGCATTCGTGTATGAGCGGAGCAACCTATGACGTTGTCGTTGTCGGCGCCGGAATTGTGGGTGCGGCATGTGCCGACGAGTTCGCGCGTTGCGGCCGGCGCGTCGTGGTCATCGGCGCCGACATCGTCGGAAGCGGCGCAACCGCCGCCGGAATGGGCCACATCGTGGTCATGGATGATTCCGACGCGCAGTTTGCATTGACGCGCTACTCTCAGCAGTTGTGGCAAGGGTTGAGAACTGAATTGTCGGATGACGTCGAATACGAGCAATGTGGCACGATCTGGGTGGCGGCTGACGAGGAAGAGATGACCGAGGTCTTCCGCAAACGAGAGTACTACGGCAAACGCGGAGTTCCAACGGAAGTGCTCGACGCCAAAGCCTTGCATAATCTGGAGCCGAACCTTCGCCCAGGATTGGCGGGCGGCCTTCTCGTTCTGGAAGATGGTGTGCTGTATCCGCCGTGTGCGGCGCTTTTTCTGGCGCAGCGCGCACAGGCGCGCGGAGCAAAGCTTCTCCTCGGCACTACCGTCGCACAGATCGGGAAAGGACGAGTTCGTTTGACCGACGGCTCGGAGATCTCCGCAGAGATCATCGTAAATGCAGCCGGAGCTTCTTCCGTCGATCTCACGCCCGGACTTGAAATCAAAAAGAGGAAGGGCCACCTGGTCATCACCGACCGTTATCCGGGATTCGTCAGGCACCAGCTGGTGGAACTCGGATACTTGAAGAGCGCGCACTCGGTAAGCAGTGATTCGGTCGCATTCAATGTGCAGCCTCGCCGCACCGGCCAGATTCTTATCGGATCCTCGCGCCAATACGGTGCTGAATACAAAGAAGTCGACAACTCTATGCTGGTGCGGATGTTGCAACGCGCCCAGGAATATATGCCGGGCCTGTCTCAAGTGTCGGCCATTCGTACCTGGACGGGATTTCGCGCTGCCACACCCGACAAACTTCCGCTGATAGGGCAGTGGGCAGGAGATGAGTCCATATTCCTCGCGACCGGGCATGAGGGTTTGGGAATTACAACGTCCCTGGGAACTGCGCGCATTCTTACCGACCAGATCAACGGCACAAAGCCGGAAATCCCAGTTGAACCGTACCTGCCGTCGAGGATGGCGAACGAGTGCGCGCATGCTTAACCAGCTCTCGCATAACGAAGTTTCGGTGACCGTCAACGGGACGCCAGTTGTTGTGCCCGCGGGTGCGACCGTAGCCGTTGCTGTGGTCCTTGCCGGACAGGTATGCCGCGCGTCGGTGAGTGGTGAGCCGCGTGGTCCGCTATGTGGTATGGGAATTTGTTTTGAGTGTCGCGTTGTCGTCGACGGAAATCCGCATGTTCGAAGCTGTCAGGTCTTGTGCCAGCAGGGCATGGAAGTCAACACCGAAAAATAAACAAATAAGATGAGCAGGAAATCGCATCATTTCGAAGTCCTCGTAATTGGTGGAGGGCCCGCGGGCTTCGCGGCCGCGGCTTCCGCGGCGGAGTGTGGCCTCCGAGTCGGGATCGTCGACGATAATCCCCGACTCGGCGGTCAGATCTGGCGGAGCGATTCGAGCGATCAGCAACAAAGCGATCAGCAAAACCCGGATGCCTCAAAATGGGTTGAGCGGATGCGCACTTCTGGAGCGACTGCTCTCTGTGGACTGCGTGTAGTTCACCAGCCAGAAGCCGGTGTCTTGCTGGCGGAAAATCTCAATGGTGTCTGCAAGCTCACATACGAGAAGCTGGTCCTTGCAACCGGTGCGAGGGAACGATTCCTGCCGTTCCCAGGTTGGACGTTGCCCAATGTCATGGGTGCGGGTGGTCTGCAAGCTATAGTGAAGGGCGGCCTGCCGATTCGCGGCAAGCGCGTGATTGTTGCCGGCACCGGTCCTCTGCTGCTGGCGGTTGCTGCCTACCTCCGCAAGCATGGTGCTGAGATACCGTTGATTTGCGAGCAAGCATCCTGGGGAAGCTTGGCGGCATTCGGCTTGGCGCTGTTTCGATGGCCAGCAAAAATCGTCCAGGGACTGCAGTTACAGAGGCATCTTGCTGGTGTTCCATTCGCGGCGAACACTTGGGTGGTTGGCGCAAACGGCCAGCCGACTCTTGCAAGCGTGGATATCTCCCGGGCTGGCAGAGTCGAAAATATCCCATGCGATTATCTCGCCTGCGGCTTTCATCTCGTTCCCAACGTCGAATTGCCGTTGCTGTTGGGATGTGCGCTCGACGAAGGTTGCGTCCGGGTCGATGACTTTCAGCAAACAACGGTGGCATCAGTTTTTTGTGCCGGGGAACCAACCAGCATCGGAGGTGTGGAGTTGGCGGTCATCGAAGGTCAGATTGCTGGCCTGGTGGCCGCCGGACGCGCAACGGAAGCAAAAGCATGGTTCGCCACACGCGAGAAGGCGCGCCGTTTTGCACAACTGCTCGACTCTACGTTTCGCCTCCGCTCGGAACTGAGGAACCTGCCTCGGCCCGAAACCATGGTCTGCCGATGCGAAGACGTTCCCTATGCGCGTTTGCAGCAGCATGCTTCATGGCGTGCCGCCAAGTTGCACACGCGTTGTGGTATGGGGCCTTGCCAAGGACGGGTGTGCGGTCCCGCAACAGAATTTCTTTTCGAGTGGAACCCGGATTCGGTTCGGCCACCGGTATTTCCCGCTCGCGTCGAAACCTTGGCAACCGTCGGCGAGCAGTTGAATTTACAACCGGCGAGCAGTTGAATTTACAACCGGCGAGCAGTTGGATTTACAACTGGGCTTACAACATAGTGAAGTAATGGGAGGAAACTGATGAATTGGAAGGGTGTGATACCCGCAATCACCACTAGTTTTGCCGAAGATCTTGGTGTCGATCACAACTCCGTGACGAAACATTGCCGCTGGCTTCTGGACAACGGATGCTCGGGGATCGTCGCTTTAGGCTCGTTAGGGGAAGGCGCGACGCTGTCTTTCGACGAGAAAATCGAGATTCTGCGCACCTGTGTCGGCGCGGTTGAAGGGCGCGGACCAGTCGTGGCTTCCATCTCGGCGCTTACTACTTCTGAAGCCGTGGCGATCGCCAAAGCAGCCGCTGACCTCGGCTGCGACGCCCTCATGGTGTTACCGCCCTATGTCTACCAGGGCAATTGGCGGGAAATGAAAACCCACGTTGCCACCGTGTTCGAAGCCACTCCTCTGTCCTGCATGCTCTACAACAATCCCGTTGCCTACGGAACAGATTTCCTTCCAGAACAGATTCGCGAATTGGCGTCGGAACATGAAAACTTCGAGGCCGTTAAGGAGTCCAGCACGGACGCCAGACGTGTATCTGCCATTCGCGCGCTGCTCGACCGTCGCTTGGACATCTCGGTCGGCGTAGATGACGCGGTGCTGGAGGCGATCGGAGTGGGAGCGACTGGTTGGATCGCCGGTCTGGCCAACGCATTGCCGCGCGAGTCGGCGGAGCTATTTAATTCCGCCATTCATGGAGAGAACGGCAAGGCCTTCGAGTTATACCGATGGTTCTTGCCACTCTTGCGCATGGACACCGTGCCGAACTTTGTTCAGCTCATCAAGCTGGTGCAAGCTGAAGTTGGAATGGGAAATCCGCGTGTGCGTCCGCCGCGCTTGGAGTTGATAGGCGATGAATTGGAACGAAACATCAAGATTATTCGCACCGCTTTGTCTTCACAGCCGCTGCCCGTGGGCAGCTTCGCGCTACCCAGCAGAAAGTAGTTTCAAAAAAATGACGAAAATTGTAGGTCGGTCGCTAATCGGTTTTCGCGAGAATAATGGTTCGGGAGAACCACTCTACGCCTCGGATCCAACCACTGGGCAACGTCTGCAACCCGGGTTCATCGCCGCAACCTCGCAAGAGGTGGACCTTGCCGTTCGCCTGGCTGCGGAGGCCTTTGCAGCCTACAGTCGCACGACGGGAAGCGAACGGGGAGCATTCTTGCGCTCGATCGCGGCGAAGATAGAGTCCATTTCGGTTGACATAGTCGAGCGCGCCACACAGGAGACCGCTCTGCCGCAGGCGCGTTTGCAGGGTGAGACCGCGCGTACCTGCGCCCAGCTTCGTCTGTTTGCGCAGGTGGCGGAGGAAGGATCGTGGGTGTCCGCGCGCATCGACCGTGCCGACCCCAGCCGCAAGCCTGCTCCCAAACCAGACATCCGTTCCCTGTTGCGTCCCCTGGGCCCGGTCGTGGTGTTCGGTGCGAGTAATTTCCCCTTGGCTTTTTCCGTGGCCGGAGGCGATACCGCCTCTGCCCTCGCTTCTGGAAATACCGTCATCGTAAAGGGGCATGCAGCGCATCCTGGTACCAGTGAACTGGTGGGGCGGATGGTGCAAGAGAGTGTTCGGGAGTGCGGTTTGCCAGAAGGCGTCTTCTCGCTATTGTTTGGCAGCGGCGCCGAAATCGGTACCGCTTTGATGAAGCACCCTCTGGTGAAAGCCGGCGGATTTACCGGGTCTCGCACCGCGGGAAGAATCTTGATGGACGTGGCAGCCTCGCGCCCCGAGCCGATTCCGTTCTATGCCGAAATGAGCAGCACAAATCCGGTCTTCATTTTGCCGGGCGCGCTGCGAGAACGTGCTGACGCCATTGCCTCTGGGCTGCACACTTCGTTCACCATGGGGGCCGGCCAGTTCTGCACCAAGCCAGGAATGGTGTTTCTGCCAGCCGGAAAAGAGGCCGACTCGTTTACAAATAAATTGCAGCAACTGGTGGCTGTATCGACGCCCTTCCATCTGCTGACCAGGAGCATTCATTCGGCCTATGATTCGGCACTGGTCGAGCGGAAAGTCGATACCGCCGTCACTCTGGTTGCAGAAGCTCCCCAGCTGGCGGAAGTTGTTGGTTTTGCAGCAAGCTCTGCGCTCTTTGAAACCGATGCAACCACGTTTCTAGGGTCGGACTTGGCCGCCGAGATATTTGGCCCAACAACGCTTCTGGTGCGTCACTCGATCCGGGATCAGATCCTTGAGATTGCGCGCTCTCTCGAAGGCCAGCTCACCGCAACCATTCATGGTACGGAGCAGGATCTTCATGATTTCGCCGATCTCATCGCGATCCTTGAGGGCAAGGCTGGACGTCTCGTGTTTAACGGGTTTCCGACTGGGGTCGAAGTATGTCATGCCATGGTGCATGGAGGTCCTTATCCTTCGACCTCGGACGGCCGCTCAACGTCGGTCGGAACTCGCGCAATTTTCAGGTTTACGCGGCCGGTCTGTTATCAAGGATTTCCCGATGAGGCATTGCCGGCAGAGTTGAAGGATTCGAATCCTCTAGGAATCTGGCGCATGGTGGATGGCCAAATGAACCACGAGGCGGCCTTCCCTTCGGGAAACTCGTAAGTTGCTAAAGTGTGGGCTGTCCAAAACTCAAAGCATTGTCATTCCTACCCCCCGAGCGAATGCGAGGGGCGGAGGAATCCAGGTTTGACTGATAACCGGCGACCAGCAGCGACTAACGACCAACGACTATCGACGGTTTCTAAAGAACGTCTGCAGCACTTCTGCGCTGCGCCCAGCGAGCACTCCGCTGCGAACCTCGATCTGATGGTTCAGTTGCGGATGATTCAGGACCTGCATCACCGAATGCACGGCCCCGGCCTTGGGGTCGTCCGCGCCATATACCAGGCGCTTCACACGGGCATGCACCAGGGCGCCAGCGCACATGGCGCACGGCTCAATTGTCACAAATAAGGCGCACTCTTCGAGACGATGGTTACCCACGGTTGCACCGGCCTCGCGCAGCGCGATGATCTCGGCGTGGGCGGTTGGGTCGCGGTCGGCGATGTTGCGGTTCCATCCTCGGCCCACAATTCGACCGTCACATAACACGACCGCGCCGACCGGGACTTCTCCCGCCTCCAGAGCGCGCTGGGCGCAGCGCAGCGCTTCCTCCATCCAAAGCTCATCCGAATGAAGAGCATCGGGATGAAGCTCGTCGGAAGCGGCCGGTCTTTGGTTTTCGGTCTTAAGACGGTCGACCGGGGATGTTTTTTCCAAGGGCACGAGGAGTGACGCTCCGCCAGTATTTTAGCGGGTTTGCGGGCGGCAGTGCAGGCAGGTTCGGGGCAAACAAATCAGCAGTCAAGCACCGACAGATTGCATCGGAACTCTATATTACGCTCAGCACCGAGCGCACAACTTCCGGCACCACCGCGTGGACGACCGCCGGAACCACAATGCAAACCACCGGGTAGGCAATCAACACCGCTGGCAAAGCGATTAGCAGCCAGATCCGCATGGGCAGGTTAGTGAAATAGGCCTTCATAACATCCTCTCTGCTTATTAGTACGGACGAAACCCTCAAAAAGTTCCCAGCCGCTTCTTCCCTTACGGTCAACAATCCAAGTCCGTGCTGTTAATTTAGACGTTGGGAAAGGCAAATCGTCAGCAGAGGGATTGCTAGCCGGTGAAGGCTGCGCGCATGTTTGGGCGATCCGCCGGTTAAGTGGTATGCTAGCGGCGTCATGGGCATGCCGAGTTTTCTGCGCAAAGTCTTCCTCGTTGATCTGTTGCAGGGACTGAAGATCACGTTCCGGTACCAGGATCCCAAGGAGGTCTATACCGAGCAGTATCCTCTGGAGCGGCCGCAGGTGGCCGAGCGCTACCGCGGAGCGCCGCGCCTGAACGTTAACCCTGACACCGACGAGACCATGTGCATTGCCTGCGACCTGTGCGCGCTGGCGTGTCCTGAGAATTTGATTGTGGTTTCCAGCGCCCGCAACGAGCACACCCGCCGCAAGGAACTCACCGACTTCACCTACGACCTGAGCCGCTGCATGTTCTGCGGCCTCTGCGAAGACGCTTGCCCCGTTGACGCCCTCGAACTCACGCAAGATTTCGAACTCGCCAGCTATACCCGCGAAGGCTGGATCTGGGACCGCAAAACCCTGGAACAAGGCCCGCAGCCCACGCAGTATAAGAGGTAGATTTTTTCCAGAAACCGGCTCCGCCATCAGCCGGGGATTGCCTCCGCAGTACCTTCTGCGTAGCAATTTAACTACCGTTTCCCGCGTCTCGCTCTAAGGCATCCCCCGGATACTTCCAGTTCGGCATCCCGCTGAAACTACCTGCAGCGGCGGATTTCCGCTGCTGCAAGATTACAGTTCTAAAAATTCAAAGCGATGCGGAGGTTTTCAATTATGCGAATTTCAAGAATTACGTTGCTTTGTGTTGTTCTTTTCTCCGCAATGTGGGTGGTTGCTCAAGCCGCGCCAGCAGGCAGCGGTGCGCCGGGCGGCGCGCCAACTGCACTTCCAGGCAGCACGACTCAGCCGCCTACAGGGAGCGTAAATCCGCCCACGGGGCAGACCCCGCAAACCCAGTACCCACAGACGCAGACCCCGCAGAACCAGAACACGCCGGGAACCACGCCAAACACGACGGTTCCAAACCCAACCAATCCGAATGAAGCAAATCCAAGCCCCACATCACCAAACTCGACATCACCAAATGCAGCCAATCCTTGTGTGGGCAGTCCAAATGGGAGCAGTTCAAGCACGACGAGTCCAAACGGGACTCCGAACGCGAATCCCTGCCCCAACCCGAACACGACGCCAACGTCACCGAACACGAGTCCAACTCCAAATCCGAATGCCCCCGGCTCGACTCCGGGCAGCCAGACGCCCGGCGGGACACCACCGCCGTCCAATACCGGCACGAATCCGCCAGGACCGGGGCTCTGATCCAGAACAGTTTCATTTGCTGTAGCGGGCTCAAATGGGCCCGCTTTTTTTGTTGTTATGGGCGCACATTTATGGACGCGCAACGCAACGGTTTTCGATTCGTCGATCATCGATCGAAAATCCGAAATCCTTTGCAATCAGGCCGGCTGTTGTTGCGTCATGCAGTGCATCGCACCCAGACCCCAGATGAAGTCTCCGGAATAGATGGGCACAATCTCGCGGGTAGGGAACAGCTCAACCAGTGTGTTGAGCGCGATGCGGTCGTTCGAGCGATTGAAGACAGGAGCAAGTACGACTCCGTTGGCGATGTAAAAGTTAGCGTAACTGGCCGGAAGTCGCCGGCCTTCGAAGACGACGGGTTGCGGCATGGGCAACTCGACCACCGTCAACTGCCGGCCATCCTGGTCGCGCGCGGATTGCAGGCGGCGAAGGTTGGCACGCAGCGGCGCGTGGTTAACATCTTTGGAATTCGTTTCTACCATGGTGATGACAGTGTCTTTCGAAACGAAGCGAGTCAGGTCGTCGACGTGGCCGTGAGTGTCATCGCCGAAGATGCCGCGACCGAGCCAGATAGTGTGCGGCGCGCCGAGGTAATCGGCGAATGCCTTTTCATAGTGCACGCGCGCCATATGCGGATTGCGCTCCTGCACCTTGCTGAGCAGGCATTCCTCAGTGGTGAGAATCGTGCCCGCGCCATTAACGTCGATCGATCCACCTTCGAGCACGATGCGCTTTCCGTTCGAAACAGGAAGAATTTCTCGCGTAAGTAACTCGCGTTGGTGCCCCATTTCTCGTACGTTTTTGGCGCGAGAAGTGGGGATTTTGACTTGAGCCATCAGCAAACCGATTTTGTCGTCGTAGCGCCAGTTCGAGTATTTGGCCCAGGCATTAAAGCGAAACTTGAGGGCGAGAGCAGCCGAGCTTTGCTCGGCCTGTCCGGATCTGAGACCCGGACCCACATGATCCTTCTCGCTTTTCGTGAGGAATATGCAGCCAGAGTCGCGCAGCCACACCCGGTTCGTCGGCCAGCGGTGGAAACGAATGTTGGCAGAGAGAGAGTCAGCCCGTTCGAGAACTCTCCGCGCTTGTCCGGCTGCCGCTGCGTCGTTGACGATCAACTCAACGCGCTCATGCCTGGCCAGATTGCGAATGATCTCGGCATACACCCACGGAATCGGCTCGAATCTTCCCGGCCAGTCTCCGTGATAATGCGGCCATGCGAGCCACGTAGCAGAGTGCGGCTCCCACTCCGCGGGCATGCGGTACCCGAGCGCGGCAGGAAGCGGTAACGCGTCGCTGATTGAAGTTTTACTTGAAGATCTGCGCGGAGCTTTAGCCACAGGAAATTCCCGATCCTAGTCGATGAGACGGTTGGTAATAGGCGCGTACGCGTCGATGCGGCGGTCGCGCAGGAAAGGCCAGTTGCGGCGGGTGTCTTCGAGAGCCTTGAGGTCGACATCGCCAATCAGGATTTCCTCGCGGTCGTGCGATCCTTCCGCCAGCACCCGGCCAAAAGGATCGCAGAAAAACGATCCGCCCCAGAATTCAAGCCCCTGGCCCTTCGCCGAGTTGCCGCGAACGTTGCCGGTTTCAAAGCCCACCCGGTTGACTACCGCCACGTAAACGCCATTGGCGATGGCATGACTGCGCTGGATGGTGCGCCAGGCGTCGTGTTGGGCCACTCCAAACTCAGCTTTCTCCGCGGGATGCCAGCCGATCGCCGTTGGATAAAAAAGAATGCTCGCGCCCTGCAACGCCGTCAGCCGAGCACCCTCGGGATACCACTGGTCCCAGCAAACTAGCGTGCCGAGGCGTCCAGCGCTGGTATCGAGCGCGCGGAATCCGAGGTCGCCCGGAGTGAAATAAAACTTTTCGTAGTAGAGCGGATCGTCGGGAATGTGCATCTTGCGGTAGAGGCCGCGCAGGGAGCCATCGCTGTCGAAGATTGCTGCTGTATTGTGATAGACGCCCGCCGCGCGCTTTTCGAACAGCGAGGCGATCAGCACCACTCCGTAGTTTCGAGCGACGGCCGCCAGTCTCTCGCTGGTCGGACCGGGAATCGGTTCCGCCAAATCGAACAGCGAATGATCTTCGCGCTGGCAGAAATATTGGGTCTGAAAGAGTTCTGGCAGGCAGACCACCTGCGCCCCGCGTCCGGCAGCATCTGTGACGCGGCTGATGGCCTTCTCGAGATTCTGTTCCGGCTCCGGTCCGCACGACATCTGCACCAGGGCCACGCGAAATTTTTCAGGGGGCAAGCGTTCCGACCTCCGCGAACAATATAGCAGGAGAAAGCTATCAGCTATCAGCCATCAGCTTTCAGCCAAACTCCATCTTTTCATCCGCAGTCAGGCTATGATCAGCACGAGACGGTTAGGACGGCGCTTTCTTGTTTGCAGCGAATGTGCGCTTCAGTCGCGGATTACCCTCGACGAGTTTTTCCAGCCGCTTGATCACTTCCGGCGATGGCATGGAGCGGAGAATAGCTTCGATCGCGGGCTCGGCGTCGAGCGCTTCTTTGCGGACCAACTCGAGCAGAAACTCCAGCGCCGCATCCTGACGCGTGAGCGAGATCGCGGAAAGCAGAACGGAACGCCACCAGGGATCGGGTGCCTTCACGAAGGATGCGCGCAAAACCTCGAAGGCCTCCGGGGAATGCGTTCCGGCGATGGCCAGTGCGGCTTCTCCGGCGTTATCATCTGCTGCGATCAGAAATCGGCGAACCCAAGGAATAGCCCGCACGCCCTCGATTCGCAAGACTCCTCCATAGCAAGCGCCCAGCACTTCCGGTTCCTCCGCGGACGATTTATCCGAGCCAAGAATGGCTCGCAGGCGCAGCAGCAGCACGGCCGATGGCGAGCCCACCTGTTCGATGCCGCGAACCACTTCGATTCGAACCGTCTTGTCTTTGTCAGCGAGCAACTCGACCAGGTGCGCCAGCAGATCGCGTTCGGTAAGACTACGGCACTGCACCAGAGCCAAGGCACAAGTGGCGCGCAGAGTCCCGGCCGTGTCGGATTGTCCTCCCCAAACCGGTTCCATCTGGATGTGCCGCATTCCGCGAAGAAAAACAGCTTCCTCCTGTAACTCGAAATCAGCGAGCGTGCGGCTGATCGCGTTCTTGGCCCAGCATTGCGGATCGGTCTTCACCGGATCATCGAAGAAGCGATCGAATGCGGCCAGTAGGTCGGGGGCTAGATCCGCCAACTCAAATTCGCGAATCAGGTCGGCAGCCTTGGCCACGGTGAAATTGTTGCGATGCCCCAGCGCCTTGCGTAGCGCGTCCACCCGCACATCTTCCGGCTGTTCTCGCAGCGCGTCTAGGGCGGCGAGTTGTTCTTCAAACTTGCGTTTGCCGGGCATACGAGAAGTGTACGCGGAAGGCGCGCAGCCGGGCGACATCGCGTCGCAGTTGAAAGAGTTGCGGGAATCCGATCTACTTCGTTGCGTACTTTATTGGGTTACTAGGTTGGGACTTCGCTGGGTACTGCGGAGCGGAGGAATGGCCGATGCGGACGCTAGGGCAAGAACAAAGACTGGTGAATTTGTTCGCAATTATTCTGTTGGCGGGCGCGCAAGTGCCCGCGCAGGTCGCGAACGAAGTTCAAAAAGAGGCTCGGAACGAAATTCAACACGCGATGTGGAGTGCGGAATGGATCACTTCCCCGGATGGGCCGCAGCGGGATCCGTCGGTGTTGCATTTCCGCAAGATGCTGGAACTCGGGCAGCAGCCCGAGCATTTTCTTGTACACGTGAGCGCAGACAATGAATTTATTCTCTACGTGAACCAGAAGCGGGTGGGTTCCGGTCCTGCGAAAAGTGATTTGGGACATTGGAGATATGAAAGCTACGACCTGGCGCCGCTCCTGCATCCGGGGAAGAATATTTTGGCCGCAACGGTCTGGAATTTTGGCGTGCTCGCGCCGTTGGCGCAGATTAGCGATCGCATCGGTTTCGTTCTGCACGGAGACAGCGCAGCCGAACGCATCGCCGACTCGGGACCAGGCTGGGAAGTCGAACAAGAACGAGGCATACAACTACTGCCCACGCCCGAATCGCTCGCCAACCAGTATTACAAGGCGGACCCTGCCGAGCGCATCGATGGAACGACTCTCGACTGGAACTGGAACGCGGCCGATTCCACCGCTGACGGACACTGGAAGCCAGCGAAAGCGATCGGCCACGCCACGCCGCTAAGCGCGGTGCGGCAGGAAAACAACTGGCAGCTCGTCCCCGACCCGCTCCCCGCCATGCAGATGGAATTGAATTCCGGCGGCCATGTCGTCCGGACGTCCGGCATCGAAGTTCCGGCAGGCTTCCCCGACCAGGGATTTACGGTTCCGCCACACACCAAGGCCACCGTCCTGCTCGATAACACGCATCTGACCACGGCGTATCCCGAACTGACCGTCAGCGGCGGCCGCGGGTCGACTGTGCGCCTGACCTATGCCGAAGCTTTAGTCGATGACCAGGGCGCCAAAGGCAATCGCGACGAAATTCGGGGCAAGCACATCCAGGGAATCATCGACGAGTTCGTTCCCGACGGAGAGAAGAACCGGACGTTCTCTCCGCTCGGTTGGAAAACGTGGCGCTATCTGCAACTCGATATCGAAACTGCCGATCAGCCCCTCGATGTCGAGAAACTCAGCGCATGGTTCACCGCGTATCCCTTCGAGCAGCGCGGGCATTTCGAATCGAACGACGATTCCTTGCGCCCCATCTGGGAAATCGGTTGGCGCACCGCGCGGCTCGACGCGCACGACACCTACATGGATACGCCCTATTACGAGCGCATGCAGTACGTCGGTGATACCCGCATTCAAGCGCTGATTTCCTACACCGTAGGCGGAGACGATCGCCTGCCCCGCCAGGCCATTCAGGCGTTCGATGATTCGCGGATCGCGGAGGGCCTAACGCGCAGCCGTTATCCCTCGTCACTACGGCAGATTATTCCGACGTTCTCTTTGCTGTGGGTGGGGATGGTGCACGATTTCTGGATGTACCGTTCGGACCCGGAATTCGTGCGCGCCCAGCTTGCGGGCACGCGCGACGTGCTCGATTGGTTCCTGCAACGTCAGCGGCCCGATGGACTGCTGCGGAAACTTTCCTGGTGGCCGTTCGTGGATTGGGGAAGCGATTTCGACTTCGGCGTGCCGGCGCAGGATGACGACGACGATGACGCCGGCGGATCGTCTCCAATCACGATGCAATTTATCGAGGCGTTACGCTACGCCGAGGAAATGGAATTGGCGCTGGGCGACAAGGCGCGCGCCGGCATTTATCACGCCGCCGCGGATCGAGCTTCCCACGCTGTGTACAAGCTCTGCTGGAACCAGCAATATGGTCTGTTTGCCGATACTCCCGCGCAGAAGCACTACAGCCAGCACGCCAACATTCTCGGCGTGTGGCTCGATGTAATTCCGCGGGAACGCCAGAAAGATGTGCTCACCAAAATTCTTTCCGCGAGTGATGCTGGATATACCTCCCCCATAACCTTGCCCGCGATGACCAAGGCCACGTATTACTTCCGCTTCTACCTGGCGCGCGCGCTTGATCACACGGGTATGGGCGACCAATACCTGAAACTGCTGGGGCCCTGGCGCGAGATGGTAGCGCTAGGGTTAACGACCTGGGCGGAAACGCCAGAGCCCACGCGCTCTGACTCGCACGCCTGGAGCGCACACCCGAACTACGACTTGCTGACCATCGTGGCGGGCATTCGTCCCCAGGCTCCGGGCTTTGCGGCGGTAACGGTGGCTCCGCATCTGGGAGCGCTCAAGCACGTTTCGGCTACCATGCCGACTCCGAAAGGATCGATCGAAGCGGAATACACGGTGGAAGGATCGCAGGTGAAAACGGTTCTTCAGTTGCCCGCCGGAATGTCGGGCGAGTTGCTCTGGAATGGCCAGACGATGAGTCTGCATGCAGGGAAGCAGGAATTCCAGCTGCACGCCACGACGGACTTAGTTAAGTAAGCGTCAACCCTAAGCCGAAAGACGCCACTCAGGAAGGCTGCGGGTGCCGACGACACATGGCTCCTTTAACATTGTTCCTGTAAAGTAACTGATTCAGAGCTTTTGCGACTCTGCTTGGAGGCATCCTCTTGAAACAGGGCAATCATAGCGACGGACATTCTGCGGGAAAGACTCAACACAACAACGGCGGCGAAGGGGTCGACCGTCACCTGCACAATCCCATCGAAGACCGGCTGATTCCTTTGGAGCCGCTCGATCTCGGCAAAGTGCACTCGATCGACGACCTCGTGCGGGCCATGTCCAAGACTGCCTTTACCGGACGCCAACTGGGCGAGGCCGCCGACGTGCTCGAGGCCATGGCACTCGACGAAGACGCTTTCATCGTCATGACCCTGGCCGGCGCCATGACCGTGGCCAAGCAGGGACTGATCGTTACTGAGTTGATCGATCGCGGCATTGTGAATGCGATTGTCTCGACCGGCGCGCTCATGGCTCACGGCCTGGTCGAAGCCACCGGGCGGGCGCACTTCCGCGCCAATCCTGAGGTTTCCGACGAGGAACTCTACGAGCAGGGCTACAACCGCGTCTACGACACGCTCGAGCCCGAGCAGAATCTTGACGACGTCGAAGAAGTCATGTCGGCCGTGCTCGAGGCCTGGGACCACAACGAGGTCATGTGCTCCTACAAGCTGAATCATGCCATCGGCGCATATCTGGCGAAGCGCGACAAAGATCACCGGGGCATTCTGAAGTCCGCCTATGAACAGGGAGTGCCGGTGTTCGTGCCGGCATTCAGCGACTCAGAACTGGGCCTCGACACCGCGCTCAACAACCGGCTGCGCGAGTCCACGGGACGCCACAAGATCCGCTTCGACCCGTTCGAAGATCTTGAGCATTTTGCCGCGACCCTGCTGCGGCAGAAGAAACTGGGAATATTCACCATCGGCGGCGGCGTGCCGCGCAACTGGTCGCAGCAGTTTGGCCCGTTCTGCGAGCTCCGGCACCGGCGCCTGGGCGAGAACGTGCCGTTGAAGCGCTACCATTACGGCCTGAGGATTTGTCCGGAGCCGGTTTACTGGGGCGGACTCTCCGGCAGCCCTTACAGCGAAGCGATCTCCTGGGGTAAGTTCGTGCCGCCGTCGGAAGGCGGAAAATTTGGCGAGGTCTTCGTAGACGCCACCGTCGGCTTGCCCATCATCGTCGCTGCTGTGATCGAGCGCCTGGACAAGGCGAAGAAAGGGCGCGGAGGCAAAAAGGTCAGAGGACTCGTATCGAAGAAATAACTGGCCGGCAGCCTCGGTCGGAAATCTTTTAACAAATCAGCGCAAGCCTTTCCTCCGAACCTGGAGTACAATTTCCGCGTTCGCGGCTCTCAGCCCTGCTCCCGCTTCGTCTGGTTTATCCAATCCGTTATTCCGAGGTGTTCGCCATGACACGAAGTTCTCGCTTTCTTTTCCACAAGCGGGACCGGGGATTTATTTGGTCCCGACTGAATGTTTGCGTGCTGGTCCTCATTTTGTCTGCCTGCGTTGGACTGGCTGATGGCGGCTCGACTTCGTCGAGCTCGCCCTCTGGAGGCTCCGCGTCGCAGGTCGCTTCCGCTGCTGTCGGCCCGGCAACCCGATTGTCGATCACCACCACTTCGTGCCCCGGCGGCACACAAGGTGCGGCGTACGCAGGCTGCACAATCGTCGCCAGCGGTGGCACTCCGCCATATGCCTATTCAGTAAGCGCGAAGCCCAACTTTCCTCCGTTACCTGAGGGGATGTCTCTCAATGCAAGCACGGGAGTCATCAGCAGTGCGCTGATCGGCGGTCAAGGCACGTACACGCCAAAGTTTGTGGTTATGGACTCGACAAGTGCGCAGGCCACTCGGAGCATCAGCATCTCGCTCAACGGCAGCAACGCCTTTCTGGCAACCATCTTTCCATCAACTTCTCCATCAATTTCCATTTTTCACCATCGAGTCGACGAGGCCTCAACCGGCTTGCCCGTGGATACATCCCCCGCAGCGCCCATCTACAGTGGCTATTTGTCGGCGACGGTAAAGCCATTCTTCGGAAACAATTCGAATTATCCCTTTCCGAATGGGATACCGGCCATTGAAGTTCCTTACAACCAGCCGGACGTACCGGTTACAACCACCCTCTATCAGTCGTACTTTACCTCCGCTCCAATTCCAGCCTATGCGCCGGTGGAAGGCACCCGCAAATCAAACGGAGATCGACACGTTCTGGTTTACCTGGAGGCGGGCGGTGGAAACGACCCTGCGCTTTATGAAATGTGGCAGGGAATCTACAAAGGCGGTCCCTGGACCGATTCCTCGAACGCGCTTTGGCCCAATGTAACGTCGAATAACCTGACACAACAAGGCGAGGGAACATCCGATGCCGCGGGACTTCCGGTGGGTCCGCTGCTCGCCAATGCCGACGAGGTAATCGGCACCGGCACATCCACTTCACCGAACGGCACCATTCAGCATCCCATCCGATTCACGCTCAACCACATGTTGAACTACTGGGTCTGGCCCGCGACGCAAACAGCGGGCACGGGGAGCTGCACGGCCAGTGGAGGGGGTACCATTCCCACGGAATCGGAAATCTCCCAATCTTCACCACCAGAAAGCTGCACCATGTCTGGACCGGCCGGCGAGATCTATCGACTGATGGCTTCCGTTGCGACTCCCGCGTGTGCCTCCACCAGTCCACAATCGGCCATCATCATCACCGCATTCCGAAACTATGGAATCATCCTGGCGGATAACGGAGACAGCGGCGGCCTGATCGGCACACCCGACGCTCGCTGGAACGATACCGATCTTTCGTGCCTGACAAGTCTCACCTTAACGGACTTCGAGCCGGTTAATGTTTCAAGCTTGATCGTCAGTAATGACAGCGGGGGCACCAGCCATTAGCCAAGCGGGCGGCTTGTGACGCACCCGGCAGCTGTGTTTCAGAATCGTAACTGTGAGGCAACGAGTTTGTCACTGCAAGATTCTTTCTTGAAATCGAGGTGGTGGAATGACACGAATCCGCTGTTGCGCCTGCATCGTTTTCTACGCCTGCATCGTTTTGTTTCTCGCGCCGCTCGCCGCGGCCCAATCCTACATTGTTACCGATCTCGGTATCGCCAACGGCGGAGGGCGCGCCATCAACACCCAGGGCGATGTTTTGGCCGATAACGGGCTTCTGGCTTTTCTCTGGAGTCCCAAGGGATCATTCAACCTGTTGCCGCTTCCCGGCGGGGATACCACGGTCGCCGGGGGAGTTAACACCCAGGGCCAGATCTCGGGACAATCAACGACCAGCGAGGGGTATCACGCGGTGTTGTGGATCGAGGGCGAAGTCCAAAACCTGGGCACTCTTCCCGGAGGAGCAATCAGCTGGGCCACTAGCATCAACGATGCTGGCCAAGTAGCAGGTGCCTCCGACGGTTCGGGTTTTCAACCGCACGCCATGATTTGGAGCCAAGCCGAGGGCATGCGAGATCTGGGCACCCTGCCCGGCGGGAACTACAGCCTCGCGAGCGGCATCAACCGTCGCGGTCAAGTCACAGGTTACTCGAACGTGGCCGATGGCTTGTCCTACGGATTCATCTGGTCGAATGCTGCCGGGATGCGTGAGTTGCCTTCGCTCCCCGGCGGTGGCGGCAGCAGCGGCAATGGCATTAACGATCTCGGGCAAGTAGCAGGAGGTTCCGGATGCGGCGGTGCCTGCATTCACGCGGTTCTTTGGAATAGAAAGCCGGGAACCGTTGAGGATCTGGGTTTGTTGTCCGGTTCCTCTTACACGAGCGCATACGCGCTCAACAACAAGCTTCAGGTTGTCGGTTCGGCTGGCTTTCCTGCGCGCGCCTTTGTTTGGAGTTCTGCCGCAGGTATGCAGGACCTGAATATGCTGCTTCCGCCGGATTCCGGATGGCAGCTCGAATATGCCTTCGCCATCAATGATAACGGGCAAATTGCCGGACAGGGAATTATCAACGGCGAGATTCACGGATTTCTGCTGACGCCCCGGTAATCCGCAGGATGGGGCTCGCCGCGAAGCGCACTCAGGCGTTGCTCTCGCAGGCGGACGAATCCTGAGCGACAAACTCCTGGGTGGAGTTGCCTTCCTGGCCGTCGTTGTTGACCGTCCGCAACCGCCGGTAGAGTGGTGCAACAACACTATTTTCTAGAACTTCCGACTCAGCCTGAAACCAATCCTGCATGGCCTGGCCATCTTCCTGGCCGCGGGTCTCATAGAGCTGCTTGGCGCGGGACCGCACCTTGCGCTCGACCAGCTCCACCATCATGGCCTGTTGCTTCTTTCTGCGTGTTTCAATGTCCACTGCTACTTGCTCCTCGATCTTCGATCTGTGTCTTTTCTACCACTTCTATAATACTGGATCCCTGTTAACGGAGTATTACATTCGACTCAGGCACAGGTTACCGAAGTTTCACTCCCTATAAGATGCGATTCTCTCTCGCTCCGACTCATTTAATTGTATTTGATTCAGTCACTTAGAATAACTTGAATGGGGTTGTGAATGTGCTTGCTCTAAGGTAAATCGAGCGGTTTTTCGACCTTCGAGTCGTCCCAGTTCTGGGTCTTGATCTCATCTTTCACCTGCTGGATGCGTTCCTCTAAGGAAGGCGCGTCAGTGCGAGGTGGCGCGGGCTTGGCATCCCGGCTTAGAAACTGGAAGACCTCGAGGAGTTCCACGGCTGCGTGCGGCGAGTATCCGGCCGCCTCGGCCAGCTTCACGCCTTCCCGATCGGCGGCGAGTTCGCCATCCTTGCCATAGGGATCGCCGAAGTCGTCAATGGAGAGTTTGTCGAACTGGTCGGGAGTGAGATGGTCTTTCTTCATCGCCTCAACGACCCTCTGCGCGCACTGGTTGAGGTCGACGTGCTCAATTTCATGTCCTAGAACCACGGCCAGTTCATCTTCGTGGGTCATCAGGGCCAGGACTCCGCCGCCCACGACAATCTGGCCGCCAGGGTAGGCCACGGCGCTGCGAAAGCCGGGATGAGGATCGAGGTGAAACTTGTAGGGCAGCTTGCGCCGCGCGTTCTGCGCGACCTTGTCGCCGACCTTCTGCAAATAGGCCTCAATCGCCTTCGACTCCGGAGTGTCGGCAAATCCTTGAGACTTCTGGAACGCGACGAACAATGCGTCTCCAGCGCGGATCTCGTCGGCAGTGGAAAGCTGAGGCTCGGCTTGGGCAAGCACTACGGGAGTGAGGCCAGAAAAAGCGAGGCACAGAGAAGCTAAGAAAATCGCAGTTGCCCGAATGGAACACTTTGTCATGAAATGCTCCGGCGCATGTACATTGGACGTTGGCCGGGTTATGCCGTAAGCGGGTGTGAAAGCCTACGGGTGCAGGCTACCGTGCTTCCCACCCTTTCGCAAAGAACGCGAAAGGATGGGCCACCCATTTGCGAGTGGCGCGATCAACCGGGATCAGTCGAATATCAAGACGGCCGAAGCGATCACCGTAGTCCACAAGGCGCGCTTATCGCCCACGGCACTCTGGGTCACGTTCGCGGTGCGCACGATCTTGTTGGACAGGCGGTAGATCTGCTTCTTCTCATCCCAGGAGCGGTCGGGATCGAACTCCACATTGAGCGTGGTAGCGAGCATCTCGGCGGCGAGTTCCTCGGCATATTCGCCCGCAGCGTCCTCGGTCTCGCCGAAGGAGTGGTGCTCGCTGAGGTAGCCGTACGTGTTTCGGTCAGCAGGGATAGCCACACCGATCGACGACGCCAGCAATCGGTGGGGTTCACGGGTGGTGTTCTCGGCGACCACGGCGAAGACAACCTCGCCGGGATGGAGGTACTTTACGCCTTCCTTGCGGGCGAGCAGCTTGCAGTTGGGCGGAAAGATCGAGGAGACTCGCACCAGGTTCTGAGCGGCAATACCTGCGTCGCGCAACGCCAATTCGAACGACGTCAGGCGCTCACGGTGTCTTCCGACTCCCTTGGTAAAGAAAATACGCTTCGGAACCATGTCTTTGCCCAAATCAGTGATCCTCCGACAAGGAAAAATTTCGACAGGGAATGCACAATCTAACACAATGTTTTGTAAAGGAAATATGAATTTGCAGGCGCGGCGAAAAAAATGCGGGAAAGCGCTGGCGCGCTTCCCCGCTTATGCCCGGATGGTGTAGGGGGAGGGCCCGGGCAAACCTTATTCAAACTCATTCGGTCGGCTCACAACCACCTTTGGCCGACGCCGCGAACAGCGCCATTACTTGGCAGCCACTGCCTTGCTCACATCAATGTCGGTGCCGGTCACCGTACCGGTGACCGTGGCGTTCTTCCCCGCCTGTTGATCGAGCACCGCGAGCACAGCCTTGTCGCTGGTATTCAGCGCGTAAATCTTGTCGCCCACCACCAGAGCGTATTTCGAACCGTGCGCCACGCAGGTGCGGGTGCACTCCGCCGCGGTTCCTTCTCCTGGCATGTGCTTTACGCCACACATGGCGTCGCCAACTTCACCAGTTAAGGTCTGCTTGCCGGCTGCCATCGCCGGGGTGGAGACCAGCAAACTGGCAGAACCCATGATGACCGTAATCATGATCCCCGCAATCAACACCAAACGCTGCCGACTACCATTCATCCGATCGCTCCCCTGAAAGCCGATGCATCGCGCCCGCGAACACTCGCCGGTCAGTGTATCAAGATTTCACAAATGCCCGTCTGGTTGCAAAAAACTTCCTGGATAGCCGGAAGGGAAGCGGCGTAAGAATACTCTCCCGCAAGGCCCCCCGGTACCTGCTCGCATTTTTGTTCCAAAAACCGAACAAACGGTACAAACCGCCCCCGCAGCCAGCCTTGCGAGTTGCCCCTACTTCGGCGCCTTGACCGAATAGATAAGATCGATGTCCACGCTCTTGTCGCGCACGTTGGCGGTCACATGCGAGGAGACTTCCCAATCGAGCGTTGGAGGCAGCAGTTTCTGCGCGGCAGGCAGATAATCGCTCAAGTAAGTCGAGTCGTAGACGTCACCCTGCCGGAGCCTCCAGAGGTCACGCAGTTTCGCCATTAGGCTGTTATCGAGGCCGCGGAATTCCAGGTCACCCATGTGGTAAACGAAACCCTCCTTCACCTCGAGGTGAAGAACCACGGTGCCGCCAGCATCGTCATATTGCGCATCGACTCGGATGGCCGCCGTGACGAATCCGTGCGACCCGTAAAGCTTTTGGATGTCCTTCAGGTTATCGGCGAGGCGAACCGTATTAGCGGGCTGGCCGGGTTCGACGCGGACCATTTTTTGCAGTGTGTCGGCAGGGAACTCGTGATTGCCCGCCCATTCCAGGCTCTTCAGCTTGTACTGCTGGCCGGGAGTGACCGCGAATATGATATCGACGACGGTCTGGTTGCGGGGTCCGTCTTCATTC